>Ga0302323_100000647_pt1 | contig 27994 bp, 16 predicted proteins | sample Fen_T0_3_FD_201950 | JGI IMG/M metagenome (GOLD analysis project Ga0302323, IMG submission 201950) | Peat permafrost microbial communities from Stordalen Mire near Abisko, Sweden - Fen_T0_3 | ecosystem: Environmental > Terrestrial > Soil > Wetlands > Permafrost | place: Sweden: Abisko...
CTTGAGACGGTCGCCGGTGATCGTGCCGCCCTTCACGTCGAGCAATCGTCGGTGGCCATATGGGGTGTTGCCAACGTCGTGGGTGCCGCTGATCTGGAATGAAATGCTGAAGGCGAGCTGTCCCTGCGTGGGCGGTGCAATCCCGTCGGCCATGCCGCAGGCCCATCCCGGATCAGGAACAAAGGTTGCCTCGTTACCGCTCGCTCCCCCGGCTGCGCCTGCGCCACCGTCGGGTTTCGTGCTGCCGCCAGTGCCCGACATTCCAGTGCCACCACCGGTGCCGTTGCTACCGCCACTGCCCCTGCCGCCTGCGCTGGTCCCGCCCGGCGCCCCATCACCGCGACCGTCGGCGTTGCCGCCTGACGCAGCCGCGTCGCCGTTGCCTTGCATGCCGCCGCTTCCAGCGGTCCCGGTGCCGCCAGCCCCCTTGCCCGCAATCCCGCCGGTCGCGGCGGCGGTGTTTCCGCCGGTCCCTTGCAAAGCCCCGCCGCTGCCCGAGCCGGACACGCCGCCACTGCTGACGGAGCCGCCCGAGCCACTGCGGCCGGCGCTGGCAGAGCCACCCGAAGCAGTCGCGACGCTAGAACCGCCTCCCTGGCCCGTGCTGCCCCCCGAGCCCGCGTCTGCCGCCGTTGATTGAGTGCAAGCAAGAGTGCCCCCGCCCAAAATCGTGGCCAGTACAATTGTGCTGGTTAGCCCTGTTGACCTCGTCCCGTCGCTGACCATGTAGGTGCGCATGTCACCACCCAGTTGCACGGGCGGACAGAAGTCGTCCAAAAATCTTCAATGCCGCGAAACTAGAACCGACCGCCCCAGCGGAGCGCAAGACCACCCTCGGACAGGGGAGCCATCGCCACCTCGCTGGATTCCGTCGGGCGCAATACGAAGAAGGTCCCGAGCGCCGCCGCCGCACCGCCAATACCGAACAGGACATACGAGGTGTAAGCGAGCGGCTTGGCGTCGCTGCACGAGGAATCCGCCGCGACCCGGTCGTTCTGGCTGTACTTCTCCCGGCAGGTCTCCATCTTGCTGCGGGACATGAGGTTGGTGATGACACCGCCCAAGACGAAAGCTGCCGCTCCGCCGTACGAAATCCAAGCGTAGGTTCGATAGTTGGGGCCGGACGATTCGGTCGTAGAAACGTCCACAGCGCCCTGCCCCTGCTCGCTGCCCTGGGTGGTCGGCGCGACCACGGGTGGCGGTTCGATAGGACGGGCCACAGGTGCGGGCTTGGGTGCTTTGGCGGCCTTCTCCTGTTGCTTGACCCGCGCCAATCTTTCCTTGAGCGCCTCGACCTTACGATTGATGTCGTCCAGGTCCTTGGCGTCCGGAACCAGGAGCAGGTACTGGTTGTAGCTGGCGACCGCCAGTTCCAGGTCGCCCACACGCTCGGCGATCTGCGCGATGTTGAAGGCGGTAAATCCGTGCGGAACGAACTTCAGCGAGCACTGATAAGCCTTCAGGGCGACAAGGTCGTCGTTCAGCTTGATGGCGTCCTCGCCCTTGCTGAACCACTTCTTGGCTTGCTGGCGACGCACGCCGCTGTCTTCGGTCACGGTATCGGGACACTCCTCGGCCAGCGCAGAGCCGGCAAAGAGAAATGCGGCGAGAGAGGTCGCGACAAAACGCAGGGTCATGACATTCTCCGTCATGCAGGGGGTTTCCACTATTATAGCCCCGAAGGCTCCACCAACGCCCAAATACTGCCTGCGTTATTTATCGCTTGGCCAGGGCGCGCGAGACGACACGCTCGAAAACGGCAAACGGCTGGGCGCCGCTGACGTAATAGTCGTTGATGAGAAAGGCCGGCAAGCCGCCGATCTCCGCCTTGTTGGCTGCCTCCACGTCGCGGTCGACCAGTGCCTTGTGCCGTCGTGAATCCAGTGCCGCCCGGAACTTGTTCATGTCGACGCCCACCTTCTTGGCCAAGGCTTCCACGTTGGGGCGTTCGAGGCCGCCCACCATCTGCGCTTCGAACAAGAGGTCGTGGTACTTCCAGAACGCCGTCGCGCCCTTTTGCGCGAACACCTCTTGCGAGGCTTCGGCGGCCAAGGCAGCGTTGTTGTGAAAGGCCAGGGGGTAGTTGCGCCAGACGAATCGCACCCGACCAGCGAACTTCTTTTCCAGTTGGGCCAGCGTCGGAAGGGTGCGCATGCAGTACGAGCATTGATAGTCGCCGAAGATCTGCACGGTGACCTGGGCGCCCGGGGCGCCCTTGCTGGGATTGTCGTCGGTGGGTGGGTCCACCTGCTTGCGCTCGGGACCGTCGGGCTCTTTGCCGGCCTTGGCGATAGCGTGGTAGAGCGCGGCACGAGGCTGGCCGGCGTCGACCATGGCCTTGGCCCGCGCAAGCTGGGTGTCGATCACAGCCACGAACTTCTCGTAGGGCACCGCCCCCACGACGCGATAGCCGTTCACGAACGAAGTCGGTGTGCCACGGGCGCCCAGCCCTTGCGACAGGTCTTCACCGGTGTCGAAGAAGGGCTGATAGCGACCGTCTGCCAGCGCCTTCTCCACGTCCTTGAAGGCAATGCCGAGCTGCTTGGCGACGCTCTTCAGTGCCGCCTCGTCCAGATCTGCCTGGCTGGCAAAGAGAGCGTCGTGGGCCTGCCAAAAACCATCGGGCCCCTTCTTGTCCAGCGCAACCCGCGCCAGCACGGCCGCGGGAATTGCGTGCTCGTGGAATGGGAGCGGGCGATCTTTCCAGACCACGCGAAGCTCGCGATCGTATTTCTGGCGCAAACGGGTCAGGGTAGTTTCCATGCGCTGACAGAATGGACACTGGAAATCGCTGAACACCACCAAGGTAACCAGCGCGTCGGCCGGACCTCGAATCGGGTCTTCCTTCTCGACGGGAACGCTCCAGATGGTCCCGTCTTCGGTCTCCTCCGCCTCGGGCTGCGAAGGCTTCTCGGCGGCCCTGTTTTGGGCGCAAAGCGTGGGATAGATGTCGTGCGCGGCGACGCCGGAAGCCGCCAGCACCTTGGCCGCGGCCAGCTGGGCATCGATGATCGCTTTGAACTTGTCTGCCGGCTGCGCGCCCGCCAGCGGAATGCCATTGATGAGGAAGTTTGGAGTGCCCTGCACGTTCAGGCGGGCACCCACCGCAAGATCGTCGTCGACCTTGCCCTTGCCTCGTCCGGCGGCCATGGCCGCGCCGAATTCGGCCGGGGCAAGCCCAGCCTGACCGGCCCAAGCGGCGAAGCTGTCGGGGCCGAGGCTGCGCTGGCCGGCGAAGGCCAAGTCATGGAACGTCCAGAACGCTTGGCTTCCGCCCATGGCGAACACCGTGGCGGCAGCCTCGGAGGCCGGGCGTGCGAAAGCGTGGAAGGACAGCGGGAAGTTCTTCCAGACCACGCGAAGCTGGCCTGGGCCATAGGTGCGCTTCAGCTCTTCCACGCTCGGCAACACCCGCGAGCAGAACGGGCACTCGAAATCGCTGAACTCGACGACGGTCACCGGGGCGTCGGGGTTACCCCAGGTCGGATCCTGCGCGGTGACAGGCACCAAGGCCGAGCTGTGGTCGGACGCCCGGGGAACGGCGGCTTTCGCTTGCTCATTTTGCTTGGCGCAAGGGCACTCACAGCGTGATGCCCCAGCTTGAACACCCGCGCTCGAAGGCTGCGCGCCGCCGCGAGCGCCGTGCCCGACAGCACAGCCGAGAAGGCTGCACCCGACGAGCAGGTAGACCAGTTTTTTCATCCGTGCAAAGGTACCAGACCTAGTACGTGTGGACGTGACGAATCTCGCAACCAGAGCCTGGCGCAACCTGACCGCGCGCAAAGAAAGATCGCCCTGCTTCGCCCTGGCAGTCACCGGGCTTTTCTGCGTCGCGCTCGTGCTCGTGCACGTCAACCACGAGCTGTGGCGCGACGAGATCCACTGTTGGTCGGTGGGGCGCAACGCCGACGGGCTTTGGGACCTCCTGACCGGCAATCGCCGCTACGACGGCCATCCCTTCCTGTGGTATTACCTGCTTTACCTCGTGTCCCGCTGGTCGCGCTCCGAGGTGTATCTGCACGCAGTCACCGTGGTGCTGGCTACCTGGTCGGCCTACCTATGGCTTCGCCACGCGAACCTGCCGCGCATCCTGCGCCTCATGCTGGTCGGGACGTACTGCTTCTTCTTCGAGTACAGCGTGATCTCGCGGTCCTACACCCTCGGCGTGTTCCTGGCGTTTCTGTTCTGCCGACTTTACGACCGGCAAGAGCTTCGCTTCTTCCGCTTGTTCGTGGTGCTGGTGCTGCTGTCCTTCACCAGCATCTACGGCAGCATCATGGCCGCCGCCTTGGGCGCGTTCCTTTTCTGGCAGACCCTCGCCAAGCTCCGGTCCGGTCTTCTCGCGCACCGGCACCGACGAACGCTCTACAGGCAGTGGCTGTTCGGCATGGCGTTGGTGGGGTTCGCATTCTACGTTCACTGGAAGACCTCCCTGCCGCCTGCCGATGCCTTCTATTCCACCTCGTCCGCCAAGCACCCGGCCCTGTTCTCCTCGGCGGGATTCGGCAAGCAATTCTGGTCCGCGCTGTTCCCGTGGAACCGCCGCAACGATGGCACATGGATCGTGTCCGGTTTCTTTGGCGAGCGCGACGGTTGGTTCAAAGATCGCCTGCTGATCTTCTCGGGCGTGCTGCTGACCCTGTGGCTCGTGGCCCTGCGGAAGGTTCCGGCAGCGGCGTTCGGCTTACTGGTCGGCGTGACCGCCATGGCGCTGTTTCAGGCCCATCAGTACACCGGCTACCTGCGCCATTGGGGACACTTCTTCCTCTTGCTCACCCTGACGACGTGGCTTCACGCCAAGCACGACAGGCGGCGGCCCGCGCTGCTCTACCTTCTTGCGGGGCTCACCATGAGCCTCCAGCTCGTGACAAACCTCCGCGCCGTGGAATCGGAGATCGCCGAGCCGTTCTCCGGTGCCAAGGAGGCTGCGGAATACCTGCGGGCCCAGCACCTCGACCAGGAGCCAATCTTGGCGACCTACGACCACGCCACGTCGGCCATCGCGGGCTACCTCGACCGCAAATTTCTTTGGGCCGAAACCGGCACCGAAAGTCAGACCGTAGTGTTCCACAACCGGCGCTACGATTTTCCCGCCGAGCACGACATCTTGGTCTGGGCGCATAAGACCATTGAAGAAGAAGGACGCTGGGTACTGCTGATCCTCAACTTCGACCTGCGGGAAACCCTGCCCACACTGAAGATCGATCAGCTCTTCTCGACCAAGTCGGCCCTGCGAGCCGACGAAACGTTCCTGGTCTACCGGCTGAGCTTGCAGACAATCGCGCCCTGATCGCGCCCTGACCTCGCCCTGCTTTAACCCGGCTGCCACGAGGGGGCCGCGTCGTCCTCGGGCAAGCGAAGCAGCACCTCTTGCGGCCGGAAGGCGGACTTGTAGCGCAGCGACGGGCAACCCGATACGCGATAGCCGAGGTGCACATGGCGCTGGCCGCCACGCCGGGCGATATCGATCAGGTTCACGATGTTGGCCACGCCGGGCGAGCAGCGGCCAATGAGCGGATCGTAGAAACAGAACACCGCATTCCAGGCAGTCGGCGTCTCGTCGCAAATGGAGATCATCACCAATCTGCCACCGGCCGAGTCGTCGTAGTAAGCGACCTCGCGAGCAATCGACGTGGGAAAGGCGAACTGCATGAAGTAGTCCTTCTCGTCGAAGAGCGCCGGATCCCAACCGCGCATCTCGACCCGATTGCTGTGCCACAGGTGGAACAGCGACATGCGCGCGTCGTCGATGGACGGCTCGCGGATCTCGATCCTCAGGCCAGCGGCGCGTTGCTGGGAGCGACGCTGGCTGGTGGAGGGCACGAACCCATCCACCGCGATCCGCGTGGACACGCATTCCTGACAACCGCTGCACACCGGGCGAAACCAGCTCGGCCCGAAATGACGCCAGCCTCGGTCGAACAGGTCGTCCGCTTCCACGGGCGAAACGTCGAGCAGCACCCGGTGCTCCAGCGATGCCAGGGGATCTGGCAAGTAGGGACAAGGTCTCGGCTGCTCGATGCTGGAGTGAACCAGGCGGGCCATGGAGCTTCAGAATGACAGATTTTCGCGTCGGCCGCTCTACACCAGAAGCGTCGTGCCGTCTTGGTCCGAGGATCGATAGGGTTCAGAACATCGACACGAGCAAAAGCCCAGGCCCCTTGCTGCCACCGGACTGCACAAAGGTCGGGCTGAAGAACGTCCGCGAGAGCTCCCGGCCTCGAACGTCCCGGTGCAAGGCATTGCGAGAGGCGCCCCAAACCGAGAAGCCGTAGCCCGTCAGTCCCAGCCCCAGCGTCGCCGGCAGGAACACGCCCATGCAGAATGCAGCGCCCCGTTTGTCGCACTCGGGGAGCCCGACGGCGATGTTCAACGCCCCGTAGGCCGCGAGGACGATACCGGTGATCGCAGCACCGTTTCCCGGATGGTCGATATCGACGATCCTATCGCGCGGCACGGTCACCTCCGCATCTCCCGTGTCGAGGTAGATGGAATTGCGGTCGCTCGCAACAATTTGACCTTCCACGAAGCGCCCGCCCCGAAGCTCGACTGTGGCCGAGGTGCCACAACCAAGCAGCAACATCGATGCGAGACAAAGAGACGCGACTCTCGAACCTTGCACCTTCATCGTGGTCTCCGGAGGCTAGGGCGGTTGGCGTTGAACTGCAGTGGCATGGTACGCGGGGCGCCATACTCAACGCAAGCGCCTCCACAGATCCAGGCTGGCGAAGCCCCAGGCGACCGGCCAAACTAAGGGCCAGGAGACTTCGGAGGATCAGCGCATGGCTGTTGGTTGGGCCCAAGATGGAGCCGTACAGGAGCAGATCGATGCGAGCGTCGATGATGCCGTCGCCCGCGCCAGGCTGGCCTTGCACAAAGGCGAGAGCCTCACCCACTGTGAGGACTGCGGCGAGAAGATCCCGGAAGCCCGGCGACAGGCCATCGCTGGAGCTCGCCGCTGCATGACGTGTCAGTCCGAGGCCGACCGCCAGTATGTCGATCACAGTCCCTACAATCGGCGAGGAAGCAAGGACAGCCAGCTGAAGTAGGCCCGACTTCTGGAGCACCGAACTCACCAAAGAGGTGCAGAGACGGATCAGAAGGGAAAGGGTTCGGACCGAGATCCGGAAACCCTCCATTCTCCGGGCCGCTGTGCTCTCTGCGGTGAAAAGGTAGCTTCGTGTGAGCCATTTCCGCCCCCAGGGGGATCTTTCAAGACGCGAGATGCGCAACCCCTGGTGAACCATGAAACCCGGCATGAGGTCCTCTTTGTCCTTAGCCGCCGTCGCCGCTGTCGCGGCGTGCAGCGCAAGCAGCATGTCCGATGGTTCCGGCACGGGCGGCCACGTCACCACCGGAGGCAGCGCTGGGCTCTCGAGCGGAACGTCAGCTTCGGGCGGCGCGAATTCCGGGGGAAACACGGCCGGTGGGGGCACAGCGTCGCCCGCCGGCGGAACAGGCGGTGCGGCATCTACCGGGTCCGGGCCGTCCGGCGGTGCGGGTTCGGCCGGGTCCGGGGGTGGGATGGGCGGCGGCGGCGGCAGCGGATCATCCCGTGGGGGAAGTTCGACCGACGGCGGATGTGCCTCCTGTGCCGGCGGCTCTGGCGGACGCGCTGGCTTCGACGCCTCGGTCGATGTGCCTGCTACGGGCGGCGGCGGGAGCGCCAGTGCAGGCGCTGCCGTGGTCCAGGGCTACGACGGCCAGCGCGGTAGGAGCTTCAACGATGGCTGGAAGTTCTACCTGGGAGATGCCGCGGGTGCCGAGGCCCCTGGTTTTGGCGACACGACCTGGACGAGCCTCAGCGTCCCGCATGACTGGACGCCCGCCCTCGGGATGAGTCAGTCTTCCCCGGGAGGCAGCGGCGAGGGCTACTCCATCGGCGGCATCGGCTGGTACCGCAAGACCTTCACCCTGGATTCGTCGGCTGTTGGCAAGCGCGTTCTCATCGAGTTCGATGGCGTCTATTACAACAGCCAAGTGTGGATCAACGGCACTTCGCTCGGGACCTGGCCGTACGGGTACACGACGTTCCAGTACGACCTTACCTCGTACGTGAAGACGGACGGCAGCAACAACGTCATCGCCGTTCGCGTGAACAACAAGCAGCCCAGTAGCCGCTGGTACACCGGCAGCGGCATCTACCGTAACGTCTGGCTTACCACACTCGATCCAGTCCACGTCGCTTTCAACGGCGGCTTCATCACGACGCCCACCGTAAGTACGAGCTCGGCCACGGTCTCGGTGGCCACCGAGATCGAGAACCTCGCGACCAGCGCCACCTCCATCAAGCTCCGGACCAGCCTCCTCGACCCGAGCGGCATGGTGGTGGCTGCCGACACCAGCGCCGCTAGCGAGATCGCAGCAGGCGGCAAGGTCACAACGGTGACGCAAAGCCTGACCGTGCCGAACCCCAAGCTCTGGTCGCTGGAATCGCCTACGCTCTATCGAGCCAAGATCGAGGTGCTGGTGGGCGACCAGACCGTGGACACGTACGTCAGCCCGATCGGCCTGCGATGGACGCGCTTCGATGCCAATACCGGGTTCTATCTCAACGACAAGCCCGTGAAGATCTGGGGCGTGTGCAACCACCACGACCTGGGTGCGCTGGGTGCGGTCGTCAACGTCCGCGCCATCGAACGCCAACTGCAAATTCTGAAGGGCATGGGGACAAGCGGGCTCCGGACCTCGCACAACCCGCCCGCGCCAGAGCTGCTGGCCCTGGCGGATCGCATGGGCATGTTGATCATGGATGAGGCCTTCGACGCCTGGGAGCAGGCGAAGGTGGCCAACGACTACCACCTGTACTTTGGCGACTGGGCGCAAAGGGACCTTCAGTCCTTCGTGCGCCGCGATCGCAATCACCCGAGTGTAGTCATGTGGAGCATCGGGAACGAAATTGGCGGCGCGACGGCTGCGACGGGGAAGAAGCTGCGGGATTGGGTGAAGGCCATCGACACCACACGCCCGGTAACCTGGGCCGCCAATCACATGAAGAGCGATTCGGGGCAACGGGCCGTTGCCGCGCTCCTCGACTTGCAGGGGTACAACTACTTCGTGGGCGATGCGAACACGGATAGTGGGAATCTGGTGATCGATAACGACCACAAGTCCAACCAGGACTGGAAGATCTTCGGCAGCGAAGAGCTGTCGAACGTGAAGAGTCGCGGCGTCTACACCACGCAGAATACGAATCTTCACTGGACGGGCTGCAACGATCCACCGAAACAGTGTTCGTCGTATGACGTCGGTTGGGGCGATGGCTTCAACACGGAGGAAATGTTTCTTATCAGCACCAAGCGGCCTTGGTTCTTCGGCCAGTTCGATTGGACCGGCTTCGATTACGGCGGAGAACCCACACCCTACGGCTGGCCGTCCAAGAGCTCGTATTTCGGCATCATCGACACCGCCGGATTCCCCAAAGACATTTACTACTTCTACCAGAGCAAACTGACGACCGACCCCATGGTCCACCTCCTGCCGCACTGGAACTGGTCGACCGGCAATACCGTCTGGGTTTGGGCGTACAGCAACTGCGACAGCGTCGAGCTGTTCCTCAACGACAAATCCCAGGGATCGAAGACCCTCGATGCCAGCACGACTCGCCTCGAATGGAATGTAGCCTGGGCATCCGGCACCCTCAGGGCCGAGGGCAAACGCAACGGCATCGTGGTCGTCACCCAAGAGATCAAGACGGCTACCGCGGCGGCCCAGATCAAGCTGAGCGCCGACCGAACGCAGATCGCGGCGGACGGACGCGACCTGGTCTTCGTCACGGCAGACATCCAGGACACGAGTGGCGCGTTCGTCCCGACGGCCAACAGCGGAGTCAGCTTCGCAGTCTCTGGCCCGGGCCGGCTCGTCGGCGTGGACAATGGCGACCCCACCGACACCACCTCGTATACGTCGCCCAAGCGAAATGCCTTCAACGGCAAGGCGCTGGCCATCGTGCAATCGACCGGCCAGCCGGGTCAGATCGTGGTCACCGCCACGTCGTCGGGCCTCACCCAAGGCACGGCTTCAGCCACCGCCCAATAGCGTAAGGAGACTCATGAGTCCGATGCGCGATCGCGAGAGGTCATCCTGGTTTCGTTCTCGTCGTGCGCCAAGTCCGCTGATCTTGGCGTTGACTCTGCTGGCTGGAACGCGATGCTCGAGCTCGAGTGGTCCGCCGAAGGATGCTGGGGCGGGCGGAAGCACCGGGGGGAGTACTGGCGGTGCGAGGGGGCAGGGTGGACATCCCGCTGGCGGTTCCAGTGGCAATTCCAGTGGATCCTCCGACGGTGCATCGTTCTCTGGCGGCCGGAGTGCCGGCGGGGGAGCGGGCAGTGGCGGAGTGCTCATGGGCGGGGCCACGGGCAGCACGGGCGTGGGTGGTTCCACCGGCAATGGCGGCAGCGCGGGTGGAGCAGGCGGCAACGTTCCCAGAGCTGGCGCGGGCGGAACCACACCCACCGGCGGAGCTGGCGGGGTGCCCACCGGCGGAACCACCGGTACTGAGGCGACGGTCCAGGGCGACCTGTTCGTGTCTCCGACGGGAGATGACGCCAATCCGGGCACCCAAGCAAAGCCGCTGAAGACCATCGCGGCTGCCCAGTTGGCGGTGCGGGCCCATCCGAACCGCGGCAAGCAGCCGCTGACCGTGGCTGTTCTGCCGGGAACGTACTACGTCGGCAAGACCCTCGGGTTCACAGCCGCCGATTCCGGGACGAAGGATGCCACTGTCACGTACCGCGGCTATGGCACCCCCACCCTGAGCGGCGGCGTGAAGCTCGGCCTCACCTGGTCCGCCTACAAGAACAACATCATGAAGGCGGACGTGCCCACGGGTGTGTCCACCGGGATGTCGTTCGATGTGCTGTTCCTGAACCAGCAGCGCCAAATCATGGCGCGCTACCCGAACTACGATCCGACCAAGCTGACGACAGCCTTCCAAGGCGTCGCGAGCGACTACCAGAATCGCCCCAGCAAGTGGACAACGCCGCCCACTGGCCCCGTCTACGCCCACTGCATGCACAGTAGCGAATGGGGCAGCCAGCACTATGCCATGACTGGAGTAAGCGGCGGCAAACTGGACCTGAGCAAACCCTTGTGCAACGGCAGGGCCAGCGGTCCCAACGGATCGGGCATGGTGGAAAACGCCCTGGATGAGCTCGATGCACCTGGCGAGTGGTACTTCGACAGGACCGCCGGGACTCTCTACTTTTACCCGCCCGCCGGGACCGATCTGAACACCGCCTTGATCGAGATGGCGGGGCTCGAAACCATCGTCGAATTCAAGGGGACCTCGATCGCACCCGTGAAGTACGTCAACCTGGACGGCTTCCGCTACAACGCGACCTCGCGCACGTTTGCCAAGTGCAGCGAGCAAGTTCTCAAATCGGACTGGGTGATCTACCGTGGTGGCGGCGTCTTCTTGAGCGGCGTCGAGGATAGCGCGTTGACCAACAGCTTCTTCGATGCTCTGGGCGGCAACGCCCTGTTTGTGAGCGGCTACGCCCGCCGGATGAACATCCAAACCAACAAGTTCGTGGGCAGCGGAGCCAGTGCCATTCTGCTCATGGGTGTTTCCTCCGCCGTCCGCAATCCCGGGTTCGGGTACACGGGGGGCATTGCGGTCGGCAGTCTGGACAAGACCCCTGGTCCCAAGACCGACGACTACCCCGCCCAGTGCACGATCACCGACAATCTGATTCACGACATCGGCTATCCGCAGAAGCAAGTGGCGGGAATCGGGCTCGATATGGCGTCGGAGATCACCATCAGCCACAACAGCATCTACAACATGCCCCGCGCTGGCATCAACATCGGCGACGGCTGCTGGGGCGGGCACATCATCGAATACAACGATGTCTTCGACACGGTCCTAGAGACCGGCGACCACGGCTCATTCAACAGCTGGGGCCGCGACCGTTTCTGGGATCCCAACGTCGGCACCATCGATTCGCGGGTGGCTTCCTCCCCGGGGCTCGAGCTGCTGGATGCGGCAAAGCCGGTCATTATGAGGAACAACCGCTGGCGATGCGACAAGGGCTGGGACGTTGACCTGGACGACGGGTCGACGAGCTACCAGATCACCAACAATATCTTCCTGGCGGGTGGGCTCAAGTGGCGCGAGGGGTACCATCGTCTGGGCGAAAACAACATGTTTGCTGAGAAGGCCCGCATGAGCGTGCACGTTTGGCCCAAGAGCAACGACGACGTGTTCACCCACAACATCTTCAATCACTACGATCCCGCCAACCCCGAAGCCTGGGGCAAGACCGTCGACTACAACCTGTTCACGGACGCTGCCGCGCTCACCACGGCCCACGGATACGGGGTGGACAATAACTCGGCCTCCGGCAGCCCGGGCTACCTCGACGCGGCCCACGGCAATTACCTGTTGAGCGCGTCCTCGCCCGCGCTCGCGCTGGGGATCAAGAGCATCCCCGCGGACAGCTACGGGGTAACCAGCCTCAGCTTGCGAGCGCAGGCGCGCACTCCGTCCTTTGGTTCGACGGCAAATCCAGGCAATCCGGATGCGGGGCCTCCCCGCGATCCCACCGCCATCGCCTGGCGTGGCGCCCAGGTCAAGAACCTAATCGGCCCTGACGAGCAATCTGCGACCGGTCTCGGCTCGGACATCGGCGTCCTGGTCGTCAACGTGCCCTCCGGCAGCCAGGCCGCAATCGACGGCTTCAAGAGCTTCGACGTCATCCTCCAGTTTGCCGGCCAGAACGTGGTCTCCCTCGACGACCTCACTCGCGCTTACGCCGCCACCGCGACGGGGACATCGGTGGTGGTCGGGATTCACCGGGACCAACAGGATACGACAGTCAAGATCTCAAAGTAGCTGGCTAGGGATTTAACCACAGAGAGCACAGAGGCACGGAGACGGATGAGAATGGAAAGGGTTCGGATTGAGATCCGGAGCCCTTCATTCTCCGCGCCTCTGTGCTCCCTGTGGTGAAAACGGCTACCCTATTAGGGTTTGTACGGACGGGATGCCACCTTGGGAGTCGTCCCTTCGACCCAAGCCGGGCTACCCTGCGAGATGATAGTGACCTTCGAGCTGGTCAGGCCCGGCGAGGTGGCTTCGATCACCGTCGTGCCGGCGTAATACGTGCGGAATTCGATCGCGGCTTGGCCGTCGCGGATCGCGATGTCAGACGCCGAACCACTGCCGGGCGGGGTGAAGGTGATGCTTGGTCCGGTCGGAAATTCGCCCGGCCCGGAGGTGATCGTGAGCGTGACCGGGACGTTGTTGCTGATGGCGGTCCCGGCCACGTCGACCACGGTGACCAGCAACCACGCGTCCTGGGTTCCATCCACCGCCGAGAGCGTCGTCGTGCTGGACGTGAGCTTTAGCCCCGCGGCCGTGCCCGAGGTCGGCCAGGTCGGCGGCTTCTTGTTCGCGTAGGCGTTGCAGTACCAATAGTACGAACGCTTTGGGATGCGGAAGTAGTCGACGATGCCCATGATGCCGTACGAGGCGTCGGCTTGCGTGCCATGGTCGAAAATGCACCACTTGGACACGCCCGAGCGCCATGCGAGTTGGGAAGGCATGCCGCTGGCTACCGTCAGATTGGCCCAGCCCGGATCGTAGCTGCCCGGACGGGTCGAGGACACGCTGCCGTATTCCGACACCAGGTTGGGCATACCCGGATTGTTGTATCCCACGCCGTCGCCGTTGTAGCCGGCCACGTCGCCCAGCGTGTCGGGCTCGGTGGAGCCGATGCGTGCCTGCGCGCCGCCGATGGCCGCGGGGCGTCCCGTAGGCGCCGGATCGAGCTGGTGGGTCAAGGCAACCGTCTTCTTGAGCAGCGCGATGACCTTGTCCGCCGGGCCACCGTTGAAGAAGTCCTCGTTTCCCATGCTCCAGACGATGATGCTCGGGTGATTTCGGTGGATCCGAATCATGTCGGTCAGGCTGGCAAGGACGTTGCTGTCGAACACGTCGAAGTCCGCGGAGGTGCTCGGGTACGCGCCATTGTAGGGCCACCCGCCCCCGCCGCCGAAGCCGCCCCAGAAGCAGTTTTCCGACCAGAACAAGACGCCCAGTTGATCGCAGGCGTCCGAAAAAGCTGGCGCCTTGGGATAGTGTGAACCACGGATGAAGTTCATCCCCGCGTCCTTGACCATCTTCACGTCCCGGTAGAGAGCCGCGTCGGTGATGCCATCGCCCCAGCCCGCATGGTCCTGGTGGACGTTTCCGCCCTGAATCCAGTAGTGCGAGCCATTGAGGAAGAATCCCTTGTCCGCGGTCCAGCTGAACCAGCGGAAGCCGAATGGCGTGGTGAAGCTATCGGCGCTTCCGGTGCCGTCGGACAGGGTCGAAACCGCCTGGTACATGGTTGGATGATCCGGGTGCCATAGCGACGGAGCGCTGATGGCGGGCGTGGTCTGGTCGAAGGTCACCTTCGCGCCCGCTGCGATCTGCTGCTGGGACGAAACCGTTGCCACCACCTTGCCGCTGCTGTCCACGATGTCCGTCTTTAGCGTGGCATTGACGGCCGCGATGCGATCGTTCTGCACCTCGGTCTTGAGCTCCACCTTGCTGGACGATCCCGAATTCGTCGCCAGGTCGGGCGTGGTGACCCATGTGCCGTACCAGGTGACGTGCAGCGGGTCGGTGACGACGACGTACACGTCGCGATAGATGCCGCCCTGGAAGGTGTGATCTCCCGTCAGCGGCGGGATCTGCGCATTCCAATTGTTGTTCAAGCGCACGGCCACGACGTTGTCACCGGTCTTGAGGCTCGAGGTGACGTCGATAGAAAATCCGTTGTAGCCGCCGATGTGTTGCCCGACCTGCTTGCCGTTGACATAGATCTGCGCCTGGTCGAACGCGGCTTGGAACTCGAGAAACACGCTCTTGCCCGACCAGGCCGCCGGAACGGAAAAATGCTTCCTGTACCAACCGTAGCCCACGTAGAACTTCGTCGACATGAAATACGGCAGGCCGAACGAATGCGGCAGGCCAATGCTGTCCCACGAAGAATCGTCGAAAGCCGTGGCCTCCGCGCCCGAGACGTCGGCTCGCTTGAATTTCCAGGACTGGTTGAAGTTCTGGATCAGTCGGGGCCCATCCGGCTGCGGCGCAGTCGTGCCGCCCGCTCCGCCAGAACCTGCTTGTCCACCGTTGCCTGAAGTCCCGCCCGCGCCTCCACTGACGCCGCCGCCGCTGCCGATTGCACCTGCGCCACCGCCACCTCCGGAGGGCGACAGCCCACCGGTGCCTGCCGTGGTCTTGATGCCGCCGCCCGCGCCGCCAACGGTAGGAAGGGTCGACCCGCCAACGGCGGCAGCGCCACCGCTGCCGCCCAAGGGCGAGAGTCCACCACCACCCTGGTTGCCTCCGGCGGGCTGGCTCCTGCCGCCTGCTCCGCCCGTCGATGAAACGATTGCTCCCCCGGATCCTGCGGTCCCACCGCCACCTCCACCCGAGATTCCACCGCGGCCCGTTGTCCCACCGCTCGTTTGGCCTCCGCCTTTCGAATCGCAGCCGGCCAAGAATGCGACTGCAACCGCCACGGGAAGGGCACGAAGCATTCGTTCTCTGGTTCTCGTGTTCATGGCTCCCCCGGTGTCACGTGGATCGAATCGGATCGCCTTTAGGGCGAAATCACACAGCTCTCGGGTAAAGGATCCCCCTGGGGGCAAAAATGGCTCACTCTCGGCAGCGAAGTGGATGCGACGTGTAGACTGCACGCACGGCGAGCCTCTTACCGTACAAGCGCGGCGTCTGACATCGTTGGCGCCTGCTTGCGTTCGGGGTCGACGGGAGGATCAGTCCGGTTTCTTCGCGCCGATCCACTTCTCGATCCACGCGTCGATGGCGGGCCACGTGCTTCCATTGATGCTGTCGTTGTGGCCAGCGTGGGGAACGAGAATCAACTGCTTCGGGCCTGCAAGCGCAGCGTGAACACGGCCCGAATGGGCTGACGGCGTTTCCTTGTCGGCCTCGCCATGGAGGAGCAGGACGGGAATTTTGATCTTCGCCGCCGCCAAGACCGGGCTGACCTCGTCGACCTTGAACTTGGCCAGTTCCTCTGCAATGGCGAATGCACCCTCGATGTTTCCCTTGCTCGCGAAGAAAGGAGCACGCTCGAAAGCCACGGTTCGCAGGTCCGAGAAGGTTGCCACAGTAACCACGACGGTCACGCGGGCGTCCTGTGCCGCGGCTTGCAGCGCAACTGCCGCGCCCAGGGAAGTCCCCAGCAGCACAACAGGGCCAGGGATTGCTATCTGGTCAAGTACCCTGCCGAGATCGAGCTTCTCGTAGTAGCCGTACGTGCAGGCATCGCCTTCGGACTCTCCATGTGCCCTGCTGTCGTAGGCAACCACATCGAAACCCCGTGGCACGAAATGGTCGGCAATCGAGGCGCCGGAGCCACGGTTGTCCGCGACTCCGTGCAAGTAGACGATCGCGCCCCGCCGTGGTCCCGCGGTCTTGAACCACCACCCCTTCAAGCGCACCCCCGAGCCGTCTAACCAGAGCGTCTCGTGTGGCCTGCTCGATCGCTCCGTCGCGACCGTCTTACCCGGATGAAGGAGCGCCCCCGCGCCCCAAGACGGCGGCATACACGCGGCAAGGGCAAGGGCGAAAAGCGCAGGGAAGCGGGCTTGGGGCTTCTGCATTCGTCTCGGTCCCGAGAAGAATACGCCATTCCCGCGATCCCTTTGTATGCTGTTTCTCATGGCCGATCCCTCCACCGACCCAAAGCCCATCCGCGTTGGCGTTTCGTCGTGCCTGCTTGGGCAAAAGGTCCGGTTCGACGGGCAACACAAGCGGGACCGCTTCCTGGTCGATGAGCTGGGACCGTTCGTGGAATGGGTGCCGGTCTGCCCCGAGGTAGAGGCGGGCTTTGGCATTCCGCGCGATACGTTGCGACTGGTGGCTTCGTCGGACGGCCCACGAATGATGGTGCAAAAAACCGGGGAAGATGTCAGCACGCGCATGAACCGCTATTCCGCGCGGCGGGTGGCAGCCCTGGGCAAGCTGGATCTGTGCGGCTACGTGCTGAAGTCGAGGTCGCCGAGCTGCGGGATGGAACGCATGAAGGTCTACCCGTCGAACACGCCCGGGGTCATGGGCAAGCCCGAAGGCGTGGGACTTTTCGCGGCGGCGTTGATGGCAACGTATCCCAACCTGCCCGTCGAGGAGGAAGGGCGGCTCGGCGATCCCACATTGCGGGAAAACTTCATCGAGCGGCTCTTCGCGTACCGCCGCTTGCGTGACCTGTGGCGTTCGCGCTGGACGTTGGGATCGCTCGTGACGTTCCACACCGCCGTCAAGATGTCGCTGCTTACGCATTCCACCGATGGGTACCGCGCACTTGGCAAACTGGTTGCAGACGGCAAGTCCCTGCCCCGGGAAGACCTGGGCGCCCAGTACGAGGCAGGATTCATGGCCACCTTGAAGAAGCCCGCCACCCGCGGCCGCCACGCCAACGTGCTGACCCACATGCTGGGACACCTGAAGAAGACCCTGAACGACGACGACAAGCGCGAGCTGCTCACCGCCATCGAGGATCACCAGCGGGGGCTTGTGCCGCTGATCGTCCCCATCACGCTGCTTCGCCACCACGCCCGCCGATTGAACGTGGGGTACCTGCTGGGACAGACCTATTTGGATCCGCACCCCAAGGAATTGATGCTGAGGAACCGCATCTAGACGCGGATGGCGTGGCCGTTCCGGGGCGCGCGCTATACTGCCGGCATGAGCTCTTCTCGACATCGGGGGCACGCGGTGCTGCTGGGGGTGATGACGGCGGTTGGCTGGCTGGCGCCGCGGCCGACGCTTGCTGTGGTTCCGGGCGAGCAGGCCCCTGCTGCGACCGCGGCCGCAAGCGTGTCGAATGCGGATCGGGTCGAGGTGCCGCCACCGTCGGAGAAGGCCTTGCGGTACTTTCGCGGCGGGAACGTCATCTGGGGCATCGAGCAGATTCTTTCGTTGCTCTTGCCTGCCCTGCTTCTGTTCACCGGTCTATCCGCTCGCATGCGCACGCTGGCCAGCCACATCGGACATGGTCACTTCTATCCAACGTTGGTCGCGTACCTGATTCTGTTCTCGCTGCTGATGTTCGTGATTCAATTGCCTCTCGACTATTACCTCGGCTTTGTCCGAGAGCACGCCTATGGGCTCTCGTCACAGAAGCTCGCCAAGTGGGCGGGCGATCAATTGAAGGGGCTTGGGGTCGGGTTGGTGGTGGGCGCTCTCGTGCTGTGGGTGCCGTATTGGCTGCTCGGCAAGAGCCCGCAGCGCTGGTGGCTATGGACCGGCTTGCTGGCCCTGCCCTTTTACGTGCTGACCCTGCTGGTGGTGCCGCTTTGGATCGCACCCTTGTTCAACAAGTTCGGCCCCATGAAGGACAAGGCGCTGGAAGCTGAAGTACTGGCCACCGCGCAAGCGGCGGGTGTAGAGGGCGCGCGCGTCTTCGAGGTGGAAAAGAGCGTAGACACCAAGAAGGTCAACGCCTACGTCACAGGCGTCGGCAGCACCAAACGCATCGTCTTGTGGGACACGTTGCTCGCCAAGCTCAAGCCCGCGGAAACCCGGTTCGTGGTCGGGCACGAGCTTGGTCACTACGTGCTGGGGCACATCTGGACCAGTATTCTCTTGTCGTGGGTGCTCACCATCCTCGGTCTGCTCGGCGCGCAGCTGCTGTCGACTCTCGTGCTGTCGCACTTCGGTGCACGCCTGGGCCTGACCCGCCTGTCCGACGTGGCGTCGCTGCCGCTGCTGATGCTGCTTCTATCCGTCTTCTCGCTGGTCATCACGCCGGCCATGCTGGCTTTCTCGCGCTACCACGAGCACGCGGCCGATCGCTTCGCCCTGGATCTGACCCACGACAACCACAACGCCGCCACCGCCTTCGTCGCCCTCCAACAGGAAAATCTGGCGGTTCCCCGTCCCGGTGCGGTCTACAAATTCTTCCGCGCCAGCCACCCGCCCATCGGGGAACGCATCGATTTCATCAATAGTTACCGTCCGGTGGGGGAGGCGGGAAGCAGCCCATAGCAACGCATGGCTCAGAGGGCTACTGCTGCTGTCGTTGCCGCTGCTACTGTTGCTGTTGCTGTTCCTGCGCCAGCTTCGTCTGGTCGTCATCTTCGGCGCCTGCTGCCCGCACGGTCACGTCGACGCCCATGGATTCGCCACTGCCGCCACGGTGGAAACCGCGCACCGGGCACGCATCCAGGTAGTCGAGCCCGACTGCGACGCGCACGTGGCGGCCGTGGGCCCGTACGTGGTTGGCGACGTCGAAGCCCTGCCAGCCCACGCCGTCGATCCACGCCTCGGCCCAGGCGTGGCTGGCCATCCCCTGCACGCTGCCGTCGCTGTTCACCGTCATGTTCTTCGGCGCCAAGTAGCCGCTGACGTATCGAGCGGGGATGTTGAGCTGCCGACAACACGAGACGAAGACGTGCGCGTGGTCCTGGCAGACGCCCGCCCCCTTCGCGAAGGCTTGCGCCGCGGGCGTGGTCACCTCGGTTACACCGGCCTTGTAGTCGACCTTCTCGCGCACGGCCGACATCAGCGACTCCACGGCAGAGGCGCGGTTGTTGGCGGTTTGCCGGCGGAAGCTCTCGGCGAAACGGATCAACGCCTCGTCTTGCGCCGTCAGCTCCGTCGACCGCATGAACAACTCGGGACGGTGAGGGCCCGCGTCGGGCAACACCAACGGCTCGTCGGACACCTCCACCTCGCCGCGCGCACGGATGCGGATCTCCTGGTGAGGCTTATCGATCACGAGCACGTGCGCGGTGTTGCCGAAGCCGTCGAGGAATGGCTTGGCGGGAACCGGAAGATCCAGCTTCCAATTGAGAACTTTCTGCTGTCCGGTCGATTGGGGGGACAGCCGCAGATACTGAATCGTGTAGTTGGCAGGGGTGGCGTAGCGGTATTTGGTTTCGTGAACGATGGACAATCGCATTAGATTCTCCCGTCTATACAGTCATTAAGAAATCCCGGGCTAGTTGAGCCGATAGGTCGGCAATACGCTGAACCACATCGGCCAAGAATTCGTGAATACCTTTGTCGAGCACACGATCGATGCGCGCAAAGCGCAATCCCGCGTGCAGCTCGCCCGCCAGGCGCTGCGCTTCGAGATCGCGCGTGCCCGCCAGAGCGTCCAGATGCTCGACCATCTGCATCGCACAGAAGCGCAAACTGCGGGGCAATTCCGGGCGCACGATCAAGAGCTCGGCCACGCGCTCGGGCGTGATGACGTCGCGGTAAGTCTGGTGGTAGGCGCGGAAAGAGCTGGCCTGCCGCAGGACCGACCCCCATGCGTAGTAGGTCGCGCCGGTGATCTCTGCGTCCATGCCGGCGAGCGACTGATACTTGGTGTCGAGCAGGCGCGCGGTGCTGTCGCCGCGCTCCAAGAACGTGCCCATGCGCAAGAAGTGGAAGGCGTCGTTGTGCAAGGTCGTGCCGTGCGAAACGCCGCGAAACAAATGCGAGCGATCCTTCACCCAGTCGTAAAATTCGCGCAAGCCGCGCGCCCGCAGGCCCGCCTCGTCGAGATCCCGGACCGCCAACCAGGTGGTGTTGATGCTCTCCCACATCTCGGTCGAGATCACGGCGCGCAGTGCCCGCGCACTCTCTCGCGCGCCATGGATGCAGAACTTGATGCTGCAGGGGCTCTCGGTATCGATGGCGAAGAACTGCATGATGTCAGCCTCGTTGAGGCCGCAACCCCGTTCGGTGAACTGTTTGGGGTTTCCAAGAATGTCCAAGACGTCTTGCCACTCGCTCTCGGGCGTGGGGCCGGCGAGACCAAGCAGCGAGTTGCGATGGCTCACGTCGAGAACGCGGGCCAGGTTCTCGGCGCGTTCGATGTAGCGTCCGGTCCAGTAGAGATTGTCGGCTGTTCGGCTGAGCATGACGATTCCGTTTCCTTACGAGCGCAACACCCACGTGTCTTTGGTTCCACCGCCCTGGGACGAATTGACGACCAGCGAGCCTTTCTTCAGCGCCACGCGGGTAAGCCCACCCGGCACGACCACGCTGCCATTGGCCCCGGTCAGAACGAACGGGCGCAGATCGATGTGCCTGGGCGCGATGCCTTCTTCCACGAAGGTCGGGCATGACGACAGCGCCAGCGTGGGCTGCGCGATGTACCCATCCGGATGCGCGGCAATGAGCTCGCGAAACTTGGCCTGCTCTTCCCGGGTACTGCGCGGCCCGATCAGCATGCCGTAGCCTCCCGAGCCCTGGGTCTGCTTCACCACCAGCTCGGACAGATGTTCGAGCACGTACGCTCGATCGGCGTCGAGAGCGCAGCGATAGGTCGGCACGTTGCCCAGGATGGGCTTTTCGCCGAGGTAGAAATTGATGAGGTCGGGCACGTACGGGTAGCTCGACTTGTCGTCGGCGACGCCGGTACCGATGGCGTTGGCCAGGGTGACGCCGCCGTTGCGATAGACGCTGAGCAGCCCGGGCACGCCAAGCATGCTGTCGGGACGGAAGGCGAGCGGGTCCAAACTGTCGTCGTCGATCCTGCGATAAATGACGTCCACGCGACGGGGGCCCAGCGTCGTGCGCATGTACACGGCGTTGTCGCGCACGAAGAGGTCCTGGCCCTCGGCCAGCTCGACGCCCATCTGCTCGGCCAAAAACGTGTGCTCGAAGTAGGCACTGTTGTACGGACCCGGGGTCATTACCACCACGGTCGGCTCGCCCTCGGCGGTTGGCGGCGCCACCGAACGCAGGCAGCGCAGAAGCTCTTGGCTGTAGTGGTCGACGGGCGCGACCTGCGCCTTGGCGAAGACCTGGGGAAACAGGCGCATCATCACGGCCCGGTTCTGCAGCATGTATGACACCCCGGACGGCGTACGCAGGTTGTCTTCGAGGACGTAGAACGACCCCTCCTCGACCCGGACGATGTCGATACCGGCGATGTGAACGTAGACGTTGCTGGGTACGTCGACGCCCTTCATTTCAGGGCGGAACAAGGAATTGCGCAAAAGATGCGCCTCGGGGACGACGCCCGCACGAACCACTTCCTGGGCGTGATAGATGTCGTGCAGGAACAGATTCAGGGCTTTCACCCTCTGCACGAGCCCCGCGGCCAGGTGCGACCACTCGGCCGCCGAAAGCACCCGCGGGATAATGTCGAACGGAATCAACCGCTCGGTGCCCGCGTTGTCGCCGTAGACGTTGAAGGTGATGCCGACGCGGCGAAAGATCAGATCCGCTTCGTCGCGCTTGCGGGCGAAGACCGCAGGATCGGTGGCCTGCAACCACTCCTCGATTGCCTGGTACGGTGCCCTGACCTGCGTTGACTTCCGGTCAGCGAAGCTTTCGAGGGTGGAAAGGCCGTACATTTCGTCGAGGAAGGCTGGTGTCGTCATGGAAAGCCGATCAAAGGGTCAGAGTGGAGCTGGTATGTCTCAATTAGCCTAGCGCGCGCACGTTGCCAGGGCGTTTCGCCACAGCGAAGAATCGGTAACTCGTTACTTCCCCGTGCATTCGTTGCGGCGCGTCTGCCGAGAACGCCAAATCGTTCGTCACGAACATACCGACCGGAAACAGTCCCGAAACCGACCTGGGACTAGCCTTGGTCCAAGTGCGAATTTCGCTGCATCACAGAACCAGTTATTCCTTCGATAGGCCCGTTTCGTTGTCCCCGCACGTGGTGCGTCTGCGGCCAGCCCCGCAGACGCGCACGAAGATCGAGGCCTATTCGCTGAAGATCCTGCCATCCCAACACTATCTGAACTGGCAGCAGGATCCGTTCGGCAACTATCTGGCCAGGCTGGTCTTTACCGAGGCCACGTCGTCGCTGGAGATCGACGTCGACCTGATTGTCGACATCATCACGATCAATCCTTTCGACTTCTTTCTGGAGGAAACGGCCGAGAACCTGCCGGTGGTGTACGAGGAGAGCCTGCGCCGCGAGCTTGCCCCCTACTTCGACGCCATGCTGGCCAAGCCACGTTTGGCCGAGATGGTCGCAGTGTGTCGCCAGCGCTACGCGCGCGAAGGCCGCCGAACCATGGATGTGCTGGTGGATGTGAACCAACACGTCCAGCGCTCGCTCAAGTACGACATTCGCATGGAGCCCGGCGTGTTCGAGCCGGAAGAAACCCTGCGCCTCGGCCATGGCTCATGCCGCGACTTCGCCTGGCTGCAGTGCCAGCTTCTGCGCCATCTCGGATTTGCGACCCGATTTGCCTCGGGCTACTCGATCCAGCTCCGTCCCGACGAAAAGCCCGTGACCGGGCCGGCGGGCGTCACCGACGACGTGGCCGATCTGCATGCGTGGACAGAGGTATTTTTGCCAGGCGCCGGCTGGGTCGGCCTCGATGCCACAAGCGGCCTTCTCGCTGGCGAAGGGCACATTCCGCTGGCCTGCACGCCCGAGCCAGGGTCGGCCGCGCCGGTCACCGGATCCTTCGCATGGGACAAGCGGCGCGAAGGCGACAAGCTCGGCGAGTCGTTCACCTTCTCCGCGACGGTGGAGCGCCTGGCCGAGGCCCCACGCAGCACCAAGCCCTACAGCGACGAGATTTGGTCGCGCATCGACGAAATGGGACAGCGGGTCGACCAGGAGCTCAGCGCGGCGGACGTCCGACTGTCCATGGGCGGCGAACCGACCTTCGTCTACGCAGCCGACGCGGATGCCCCCGAATGGAACAACGCTGCCCTGGGCGGCGCCAAGTTCCGCCTGGCCGATGCGCTGACGCGAAGGCTGCGGGCACGGTTCGCGCCGGGCGGGGTGCTCCAGCACGGACACGGGAAGTGGTATCCGGGCGAGCAGCTGCCCCGCTGGGCCATCGCTTGCTACTTTCGCAGCGATGGCGTACCGATTTGGCAAGACGAGAAGCTGCTGGCCGCCGAGGATGGTCCAAAGCCGAATCACGGCGACACCCAGGCCCAGGCGTTCATGGCAGAGCTTGCCCGCCGATTGGGCGTGGGCAGCAAGCACGTTCTGCCTAGCTACGAAGACGCATGGTACTACCTGTGGCGCGAGCGGCGCCTGCCGGTGAACGTGAATCCCCTCGATGCGCGTCTCGACGACGAGCTTGAACGTCAGCGCCTGGCGCGCCTGTTCGAGCAGTCGCTGGGAGCGGTGGTGGGATACGCGCTACCGCTGACGCACGACCAGAACATTGGCTGGCGGAGTGGTCCGTGGACCCTGCGGAGCGAGCACCTCTTCCTGATAGCCGGTGATTCGCCCATGGGGTTCCGCCTACCACTCGATTCTCTGCCATGGGTTGCCCCGGGGGACCGCGAGGTGCTTTACGATCCGGATCCACTGGCCCCCGCATCGCCGCTCCCCTCGCCCATCGCCCTGCAGACTGCTACCACCCCCAACCTGCAGACGCCCCCGCACGACGTGTCTTCGCCGCGAACCGCTCTTTGCGTGGAGCCGCGCGACGGTCTGGTTCACGTCTTCCTCCCGCCTCTGTCGACCGCCGAGGCCTACCTGGAATTGGCCCGCACCATCGAACAGACGGCCGCTGCGCTCTCGCTGCCAGTTCGACTCGAGGGTTATCCGCCCCGGGCGGATGCACGCCTGTCGAAGTTCGAGCTGACGCCCGATCCCGGGGTGCTCGAGGTCAACATCCACCCGTGCCATTCGTGGCGTGACATGCGCGAAGTCACCACGGCGATTTACGAAGAAGCTCGCCAGGTTGGTCTGTCGACCGAGAAGTTCGATCTCGACGGTCGACACAGTGGTACGGGCGGCGGCAATCACATCACTCTGGGTGGTCGGACGGTTGCGGACAGTCCGCTGTTGCGACGACCCGATCTCCTGCGCAGCTTGCTGGCGTATTGGAACAACCATCCGTCGTTGTCGTACTTGTTCTCGGGGCTCTTCATCGGGCCGACCAGCCAAGCCCCGCGCGTGGACGAAGCCCGCCACGACGCACTGGCCGAGCTGGAGATTGCGTTCGGCTTGGTCGAGTCGGGCAAACCCTGCGCGCCCTGGCTGGTGGATCGGCTGTTTCGCCACCTGCTCATCGACGCCACCGGCAACACGCATCGCGCGGAATTTTGCATCGACAAGCTGTACAGCCCAGATACCGCTTCGGGGCGCCAGGGCATCCTGGAACTCCGCAACTTCGAGATGCCGCCGCACGCGCGCATGAGTCTGGCGCAGCAGCTCTTGGTCCGGGCCCTGGTCTCATCGTTCTGGAAGAAGCCCTACGTAAAGCGGCTGGTGCGTTGGGGAACCGCGCTGCACGACCGCTTCATGTTGCCTCACTTCGTCGGCGAAGATCTCGACGACGTGCTGGCAGACCTCGCGGCCGCCGGGTTTGCGTTCGAGCGAGCGTGGTTCCGTCCGCATTTCGAATTTCGCTTCCCGCTCATCGGGACGCTCAGACTGCGATCGCTCGAGGTCGAGCTGCGCCGGGCGCTGGAGCCGTGGCACGTGCTCGGCGAGCAAGGCGGGGTCGGCGGCACTGCCCGCTACGTGGATTCGTCGCTGGAACGCCTGCAAGTGCGCGCCCGCAACTTCGTCGACGGACGCCACGTGTTACTTTGCAACCGCAGGCCCATTCCGATGGCACCCACGGGCACACCGGGTGAGTTCGTCGCTGGCGTGCGCTTTCGCGCCTGGCAGCCACCCGAGGCGCTGCACCCGACGATTCCTGTGCATGCGCCGCTGGTCTTCGACGTCGACGACCGATGGTCCGACCGCGCGGTGGGCGGCTGCACGTACTACGTCTCACATCCGGGTGGCATGGCGTTCGAATCGCGCCCGGCCAACGCCCTGGTCGCGGAGAGCCGACGCGCAGCCCGATTCCTCGACTCGGGTCACTCGTCCGGTGGCGTGCTGGAAAAGGAAGAGACCCCCAATCCGCTGTTTCCCCTGACTCTCGATCTGCGACGATGAGCGGCGAAGAGGATTCCGCAGGCGAATGGACGATGCCGCCCGCAGGGGCACCGTTCATGCTTGGCTGCGGCCCGGGCCGGACGCCCGCGACCTGGAATGAATTCGTCGGTGCCGACGGATGCGTGCGTCCGGCGGCAGGGAACCTGGTCAGTCTTCTCCACGAAATCGGCCCGGCCGGGCTTCGCCATCGAGCCGAGCATCTTCGGCAACTGGTCCGCGACCACGGCGTGAGCTACAGCGCCCCCGCCAACGGCCCCTTGGGTGACAGAGCGTGGCGACTCGACGTCCTGCCCTCGCTGCTCGACGGCTGGGAGTTTTCCGCCCTGGCGAAGGGTCTGGCCGAGCGGGCGCGCCTTCTCGATCGCATCCTGAAGGATCTCTACGGACCGCAACGGTTGCTCCGCGAGGGCCTGTTGCCCTCGCGCCTGGTGCTCGGCAACCCGACGTTCTTGCGCCCCTGCCACGGCGTCGACTTGGCGGTGCACCTGCACCTGTACGCCGCCGACTTGGTGCGAACCACCGACGGATCGCTGTGCCTGCTGCGCGATCGCACCCAAGCCCCGACTGGCGCGGGTTACGCGCTGGAGGATCGCCTGGTCATGTCGCACGTCCTCGAAGAGCCCTTCCGACAGGGCAACGTCCTGCGACTGGCCTCGTTCTTCCAGACCTTGCGCGAAACCCTGTCCTTGCTGGCGCGGGGGGCACGCGAGGATCCGCGCATCGTCGTGCTCAGCTCGGGTCCCTATAGCCCGACGTACTTCGAGCAAGCCTTCCTGGCCCAGTACCTCGCCTACCCGCTGGTGGAGGGCGGGGATCTGACGGTGCGCGAACGCCGGGTGTTTCTCAAGACGCTGGGTGGCCTGTCTCCGGTGGACGTCATACTCCGCCAGCCCGAGGACGACTACTGCGATCCCCTGGAGTTGCGGTCAGAATCGCAGCTTGGCGTGCCGGGCCTGGTGGAAGCCATCCGCGCAAGGCAGGTGGCCGTCGCGAACGCGCTGGGCAGCGGGCTGGCCCAGTCGCCTGCATTCCTTCCCTTCTTGCCGAGAATCGCGCGCGACTTCTTTGGCGAGGACCTATCCCTTGCAAGCGCACCAGCCTATTGGTGCGGCGACGAGAAGTCGCTTGCACACGTTCTTGCGAACGCGGGCAGGATGGTGTTCAGACCGGCCTGGCCCGCCGCTGGCCCCAGCTTGGTTTTCGCGAGCGAGATGGATGACGTGACCCGCGCGACTTTCTTGACCAAGCTGCGCGAGCATCCTGAACGCTTCGTCGCACAAGAAGAGATCGCCGTCGCATGCACGCCCGTGCTGGAAGGCGGCGAGAGCGTGCCGAGGCGCTCGGTCATCCGATCGTATGCCGTGGCCTCTGGCGAGGATTACGTGGTGATGCCCGGGGGCTTTTCCCTGGTGGCACCGGGTGCCGGCGTTCGAAACGTAGCCATCGCGCACGGTGCGCTGGCCAAGGATTTGTGGGTTCGCGGCGACGCGCCAGCCGGGCAATTCAGCTTGTTGCCCGCTGCGCGCCTGGTCGAGCTGTCGCGCGGCGGGGCAGATCTGCCGAGTCGGAGCGCCGACAATCTGTTCTGGTTCGGGCGCTACGCCGAGCGTTCGGAGGCGCTGGCGCGGCTTGCGCGCCATTTGCTCGGCCGACTGACCGACGAGGGCGAGGCCTACGTCTCGTCGTCATCCGCGATGATCGCGCTGTTCGAAGTGATGGCCAGCGCGACCGAGTCCCCACCCGTTCGCTTGCCACAGGAACAGCCGCTGATCTGGCTTGCGCAAGCGCTTTGTTCTTCGGACCCGCCCGGCTCGCTCTTCAACACGATTCGCGGTGCCACCCAGTCGGCGGCGGCGGTTCGCGATCGATTGTCTGCCGACACCTTCCGGGTCCTAGGTACGCTTGGCGACGAGATCGAAAGGGCGCCCGCTCTGGCCCAGCAACCCTCGCTCGGCGCGCTGACCGCCCTTCTCGATCGCGTAATTACCAGCCTGTCCGCACTGTCTGGGCTGGCCATGGAAAGCATGACCCGCGGACACGGTTGGCGCTTTCTCGACATGGGACGACGCCTCGAGCGCGCGCTGCAGATGTTGGCGCTGTTGCGTACCGCCTTCGCCGCAGGGGCCGAGAGCAACAGTACCCTTCTTGAAGCGTTG
>Ga0302323_100000650_pt1 | contig 27922 bp, 16 predicted proteins | sample Fen_T0_3_FD_201950 | JGI IMG/M metagenome (GOLD analysis project Ga0302323, IMG submission 201950) | Peat permafrost microbial communities from Stordalen Mire near Abisko, Sweden - Fen_T0_3 | ecosystem: Environmental > Terrestrial > Soil > Wetlands > Permafrost | place: Sweden: Abisko...
GGCGAGTTCGGCGGCGCGGCCCATCCTTACGCCGACACGTTTGGCTCCTCCCGCCATCTCATGTCCGAGGTTGAGGTGGACCGGTACTTGGGACACCGATTTGGATCGTGGGGCGTGGGTCTGCGCGTGGGCTACCAAAAGCTGACTGGGGCGGCGTTTCTAGCCGATGGCACCCGCAGCGGCGACGAAACCGGTCTGCGTCTCGTGCCGTTCTCCGCTTCTGCGTTCTACAAGGCCGATGGTCTTCCTGGTCTGCGTAGCGTGCCCTTGGTGCCGTACGTAAAGGCTGGGCTGGATGGCGTGGTGTGGACGGAGAGCACCACAGGGGGAAAGGCTTCCCACACTGGATTCACGCCAGGCTGGCACAGCGCCGCGGGGCTGGCGCTCGGGTTGAATTCACTGGGCATGGGCGCCAACAAGCCGGGCGCCATCGCCGGCCCCGGCGCGCTGTTCTTTGAATGGGACTACGCCGCCATCAACGGACTTGGCATGGGCAAACAATTGCACGTCGGTGACAGCACCTGGTTCGCCGGATTGATGTTCGATCTTTGACCTATAGGGATAGGTCGGTTTGCCCAACAGCGAGCTGGACACGCTTGAGACTGGCCTTGAAGCCACGCCCGTCGTGCTCGAGGGTGACTAGATCTACGGCAAGCGGCCGCGTCCCGGCGGCACTGCGCAGGTGGGCTTGCAGGGGCAGGCTTGGGCGCTTGCCTGCCGGCAGCAGCAAGGATGAGATCCCGATGATGGCGGCGTCGGTTGCCTCGCCGGCGGTGGCCTCGCCCTTGCCGCCGGCCCGCGTGGTCAGGATGAGATCGGCGGCCAGATCTTGCCAGGAGAGAATCACCAGGGTTCCCGGCCCCTGGAAGAGCTGCAACTCGGCCAGATCGCGGCTCATGCTCTCGACCAGTCGGCGGGCATCGGCCTCTTTGGGCGGCTCGGCCAGCAGGCGCGCCATCAGCGACGCAGCGGCGAGCCGGGCATAGAGGCGCGGATCGTGCGGCCCCGGACTGCCCGGCGCACGTGCCACCTTGCGCACAATGCGCAGGGCCTCGTCAGTACGGCCGGCGCCACCCGCCGCAGCGGCCAACCGCAACTGGGCCATCCCATTCTCGGGCGCCAGATCAGCCAGGGTCTGGTACTGGGCGTACGCCAGGTCGTACCAGCCGTGGGCCAGAAGAACATCGCCCAGCAACTGCCGCGCGGCCAGGTTGCGTGGGTCGAATTCTACGATTTCGGAGTAGGTGCGGATGGCGTCGTCGGGCTGGCCCGCGTCGGCTTGCAGATCACCCAGCGCCAACACCAGGCGCGGGGTCAGCAGGCCCGCGGCCTTCAGCTTGCGCGAAAAGAGCAGCGCCTCTTCGGTCTTCCCGGCCCGCGCCAGCAACTTCACCAGGCGCATGCCACCCGCGGGATCGTCAGGCGCGCGCGCCACGTAGTCCTTGAGGCGCGCCACGCGCGTTTCCAGGTTGGCCACCGCGGACAGTTCCAAGTCGACCTTGTCCCACGCCACACGCGTGCCGAACAGCCGCTGCTCGATAGCCGCCGACAGCGCGTCGCCAGCGTTACGGCGCAAGAGCACGCGCGCCAGGTAGAAGCGTGCCTCGGGACGCGGGGCCAGGAAGGCGAACACCTCGTCCAGCGCTGCCTCGTTGTTGATGTGGCCCGCAAGCAAACGCAGGAACAGCGCCTCGGCCCGCCAGTCGGAAAGCTCGCAGGCGGCCATGGCGGCACGGTAGCGCTCGGCGAGCTCGCCCGGCAGGGTGGCCGTGCGCAGGCGCTTGTCCCATAGCAGGGCGCGTTCGAAGAGAGGCCGCTCGCTGGCATCGCTGCACGCCGCCGAGACCACCGCCGCAACGGTGGACTGCGGGCGCGATGGCTCGGATGGCGGGGCGGCTGCAGGGCCCCTCTGCTTGGTGGCGCGACCTCGCTGATCAGCGACGCTTGGCATTCCACCCCCGGCACCAGCGCCTTTGATCGCATGGCGCCCGTTCGCAGCATCGGATTCTCCGCTCGCCACAAAACCTAGCGCGACTGGCGCTGCGGCAGCCGGTTCGGGCGCCTCCGCGAGCAACTTCTTCGCGAGGTGGGGGGCCTGATCCGACCGCCGCGTCGCCTTCCCCATCTTCCCTTCTTCCATGACATTCCTCTGGGCGAAGAGGACTCCCCTGTCGTCCGCCTCGGGCCGCTTCTCCGCGAGCCTCCCGCTGCCAGGCTGCCGCTTGCGCGCGATCCCTTGCGCCGCATAGGCCTGCTCGCTCTCGAGCGCGAGGAAGCTCGTGAACGGCGTCATCAGGCCGTAGTCGAGCCCTAGCTTGACCAGGGTTCCGCGCTGTTCGTCGGCGCCGCCCACCTCGCCCAGGATCTTGTTCATGGCTGCCGCAGCCCAGAAGCGCGGCACCAAGGCCGCCACCGATTCCTTCTCTTCGCTCACGCTGTAGCTCTTCTCGAAAGCTTGGCCACCGAGGCGACCCTTGACCTTCACCGTGCTGGGCAGGTCGTGGTGCGAGCGCGCCAGCAAGGTGAGCTCGCCTCCCCACGAGACTTTGCCATCCGCGGAAGTGAAGACCTCGTCGAGGCCCGCGCCCGCGTCCAATTCGAAGTCGGTCACGGTGGGCGTCTTGAGCGCCGCCACGAGCTCGAGGGCGCGGCTACCCGCCTCCTCGGCGCTGCCCACGCGCAGACTGCGGCCGCCGCCCGCGTGGGCCAGGGCATCCAGAAATCCATAGTTGGCCTCGCCCCCCACGGCGACGGTGAAAAGGCGCGCCCGCGACGTGGCCAGACTGCGCCGTAAGGCCGACTGCAGGCGCCCTCCGCCGATCTCTCCCGAGGTGGCCAGGCCGTCGCCGATGTAGATCACCGCAGGCTGTTCGGCGCCGTGGAGACGCGCCAGGGCCACGTCGAAGAGGGCGCCCAGATCCGTGGCGCCGCCGGGCGGATGCGCGGCCAGCAGTTCGCGCGCCTTGCCCACCTCGGCCTCGCTGGCCGGGGCAAGCCCTGTGGCCGGATAAAGAACCTTGGGACGAACATCCAGCGCCATGAGCGCGAAGCGATCGTCGTCGGACAAGGAGCGCAGGATGGCCTCCGCCGCCGCGACCTCGAGTTGCCGAGTGGAATCGTCGCTGCCCGCCGAAGTGTCGACCACCACGACCACCGAGCCCGGCTGCTTGGGGGCAGCCGCAAACTCCACGTCGGGGACGTAGCGAAGCATCACGAAATCCGCGCTTTCGGCGCCGGCCGAGAAACGCGCCACGCGTACCGGCGGAGGCAAGTCACGCAGCCGAGCCTCAAGCAAAAAGTCAGCCTGTGGGGTGAACCCCGAGCGGCGCATGGTGACCTTCTCGCCGCCGTCCTCGATGCGTGCGTCTTCGAGGGTCGACAGATCCATGGACCGGCCGGGCTTGCCCAGATCCACGGTCAGCGAGAACTCGCCGATTCTCACCGGCGGGTCGGTGCGCATGGGGAAGTAGTAGCGCAGCCGTCCGTCGGCCAGCGGGAGCATCTGCAGATAGCGCATGACCACCCGGCGCGTGCCACCCGCGAGCACCGGGTAGATGCGCGCGCGGTAGCTGCGGCCGTCGATCCATTCCAGCAGGGCCGGCTCGTAGCCCGCCTGTGCCGCTTCGCCGTACTGGCGCGCGGCCTCCTTGCGCTCGATGAGCTCGCCTTCCACCAACGTGCCGCGGTTCTCGACCGCGAAACCGGTGACCAGCGCGCCCTCGGGCACGGTCAGCCAGTACCAACCTTCGACCTCGCGCTCGCCGGGATTGAAGAAGGTCTGGTCCACCTCGGTCTCGGCGATACCGGACTGAACCGTCACACGCACTGCCTGGCGCGTGACCTCGAGCGACCGTGCCGCACTTCGGGGCACACCGAAATCCACGCCGTAGATGCGGCCCGCACCCGCAGCGCCGCCGGCCAGGCGCTGGTCGGCCATGCCACCCGTCCAATCTTCCCAGTAGGCCACCGACGACACGGTCGGTGCAGTACCGGCCTTGATCCTGGCCCGCTCGCCGGCGCGAACCTCGACCCTGCCGCCCGGCGCACTCACATGGGCCAGCCCACGCGCCACGTACACGCTAGCCTCGCCCGCGCTGCGCGCAATGGACAGGCCGCTCTCCGCCGCCGAGACGGTGACATCACCCAGGGTCAGCACGCCCGGTTTGCGCTCGACCGCCGGAACTTCCAACCAGGCTTCACCCTCGACCAGGGCAGCGCCGTCGGTGCGCAGCTCGATAGTAGTCCCGCCGCGCAGGAACAGGGCCGAACCGTCGGACAGGCGCAGCAGCGCCCGAGCGCCCCTGCCCGCCGACACGCGCGCACCCGCGAGCACGGCAGCGCCAGAAGCCACCCGCACCGGCGCACCGCCACGCGCGACCAAGACCTCGCCCGCGGCCAGCTCTACCCGCGCCTGCAGCGGTTCGCTGCGCGTGGGCGCGATCTTGCGGCCGCTGATCGCGATGACCACCACCGTGGCCACGACCACCAGTCCGGCGCCAATGGCCACCCGCATTGTCCAGCTCCGACGATTCTCGCTCGCGCTTGCGACCATGGGACGCCTCCTTGTGCGACGCTGATTATCACCCCGCCACGGCGGCAGGAGAAGCGCGGAATCCCATCACTTGCACCCGTGGGCATTCGGCTGCGGAGCTCCGCGCATCGAAGCAATGGACAACGCCCAGGTCACGCGGTTCCCAACTTTGTGCCCGCAGTCCAACTGAAGCGGTTGCTTCGAGTGAGCACGCGCAACCCCACCACCTGCTGTTGTGCAAATGCTATTGTCGCGGGCCAGGACTAGCTCGGCGGACCAGATGAATTCGGTGCCAGTACTTTCCCGAGACGTTGCAGTGGAGCTTTGTGCCACCTTCGCCACATGGCCAATCCTGGTACCGGAGGCCGCGAGCGCGCCCATGGGTCGCCAGAAGCAAGGCGACCGGTCGGGGCAACCTTAAAGGCTGTCTTCGTTCCAACCATCAGCGAATCGACAACACGCCTTGCTTCTGATCGAACTCGCTCGGGATGACCACGGTGGCCAAGCGAGCAACGTGCACAACCGCACTGCAACCGTCGACGAGCTGACCTACCATCTTCCCGACGCGTATCCTGTGACTCCTTGAACCTAGACACCCCAAAGAAATGACGTTTTGGGATGCGCGTCGCCTTCTAGCCGATCGAATCCACTCGGCCTTTCGCGGGGATCGCCCAGCCCGACGACGCAGACGTCGTCGGCCTCCCCGATAGCGAGAGACGAGGAGCTAGGCCGCCACCTCCACCTTGAAAGGGCTGGGTTTCAGTCCGCGTAGGCGGCGGTGGTGGCCGTCCAACAAGCCGCGAAGGTCCGATCTGGTCGCAGCAGGGGCGTCGACGTAGAATCGTGGCGGCAAGCTCGAAACCAGACCGCTGAATGGCAAATCGTTTCGCAGACCTGGAGGACTTGAATGGCAACCAAAGTTTCACTCTACGAAGTCGTCGGCGCGCTCGAAATCGCGAGTGATGAGATGTCCAGTTTCGTGAGCAAACGAACAGGCAAGGTCGTCATGCTGTCGCACGAGGCGATGCAGCGAGCGGAGGAGGATTCGAAGGAGGATCTGCCGGACTGGGAAGAGGAAGAGCTGCGCTTGGCCAAGGATGTGCTGGATTCAACAGATTGGCTTGAGCTCCCGAGCAAATTCGAGGTCCACGAATGGGAGTTCATGAACCGCTTTGGCCAATCCCTTTCTGCGCCGGCGCAGTGCGAGGAGGTCTTGGATGCTATCCACGGCAGCGGTGCCTTCCGTGCATTCAAGAGCACCATTCGGCGGCTACGCCTGGAAGACGCCTGGTTTGCGTTCAAGAATTCGGCCTTCGAGGACATTGCCAGGTCATGGCTGGATGAAAACGGTTTCGAAGCCAATGACGACCGAACCAGTCCAAACCCTAGCAACGTCAGCACACCGTCCAACCCACGCCCCTGAGGCCGACCCACCCCTGCTATCACACAGTACCTCCTAGCGCCTGGCTGTGGCGATGACGCCGAAGACGGGCAGGTGGTCGGAGTTGCCGACTTCGCGCACCTCGGCCGAGAGTACGTCGAGCCTGGGACCATAGAAAATGTGATCGAACTGCCTGTGCAGGGTTCCCACCACCGTGGGCCAGCGCCAGGTCGGCTGCTGCGGGGCATACCTGCGCAGCGCCGAGGTCATGCCCTTGTCCACGAGAAACTTCACCGCGCTCCCGTCCTCTTCTTCGTTGAAGTCGCCGGCGATCACGGTGGGCAGCCCAGGCGCAAGTCGCGCGAAGAACGATGCCATCTCGGTGGCTCGAATCTCGGGCGTGGAGAAGTGACCGCTGACCAGACTGCCGCTGTCGCTCACCGCGGGACGCAGGTGAACGCTCAGCACCTGGACGCGGCCAAAGGCGGCCTCGAACACCAGGCGAGCCGCGGGGAACCAGCCGCCACCGCTGGCCGGCGCGAGAAACTCGATAGTCGCCAACGGCTGCCGGGACAGAACTGCCAGCCCGCCTGCCCCTCCGCGATGGCGGAAGACCATGTGCGGAAATTCCGACGACAGGTGCGTCCGCAGGGCGTGCTCCCAAGCTGCGTTGGTCTCTTGCAGGAGCACTAGGTCCGCCCTTGCCTCGCGGATCGCTTCAAGGGTGTCGGCGTCGCCCGGGATGCCGTAGTTGACGTTGTAGCTGAGTAGACGGAGCACAGGTGCGCCTGACGCCGGACGGGGCTGCTCTGCAACCGGGGTGCGCGCGCAGGCCGCAGCTTGGAACAGGACGGCTAGGACAAGGACCGAGCCGTTTCTCCAACGCAAGGGCACCCTCGAACTATGGCTGCGAGTGGAGATTCCCGCAAGACCCAGACTTGGCCGCGTGAGGGTGGTGGCCGTCGTCGGCTACGACTGCTGGAGGAGCGGGGTGGCCTTGCCCTCGACCACTTGTTTGCGCCGCCACAGGAAGTAGATGGCCGGGTACACCAGCAATTCCATCGCGAACGATGTCACCAAGCCACCGACCATGGGGGCGGCGATGCGCTTCATCAGATCGGCGCCGGTACCGGTGGACCACATGATGGGCAGAAGACCGATGAAGGCCGCACAGACCGTCATGGCCTTGGGTCGCACGCGCTTGACCGCGCCGTGGATGATGGCCTCGGTGAGATCGCCAGTGGTCTGCATTTGGCCACGCGCCTTGGCCTCGTCGTGCGAAAGATCGAGGAAGAGCAGCATGAACACGCCGGTCTCGGCGTCGAGTCCCATGAGCGCGATCATGCCGACCCACACCGCGATGGAAACGTTGTAGCCGAGGAAGTAGAGCAGCCACACCGCGCCCACCGCCGAGAACGGCACGGCCAGCATGACCAGGCCGGCCTTGAAGCTGGATTTGGTGTTCAGGTAGAGCAGCCCGAAGATGAGCACCAGCGTGATGGGCAGGATGATCTTCAGCCGCTCTTTCACGCGCAGCATGTTCTCGTACTGGCCGCTCCACGACAGGGCGATGTTGTCGGGGAGCTTGACGGCGCCTGCCACGGCTTGCTTGGCGCGCTCGACGTAGCTGCCCACGTCGGTCTTGGAGGTGTCGAAGTCGACGTAGACGTAACCAGAAAGCAATCCGTTCTCGTCGCGGATCATGGACGGCCCCTCGGCCAGCTTGACCTCGGCGATCTCGGCCATGGGGATCTGGCCGCGGCCACCCGGCAGAGGCAGAAGAACGCGTTTGAGCGCATCGAGATCTTCGCGAAAGTCGCGCGCGTAGCGGACGCTGACGCCATAGCGTTGCCGGCCCTCGATGGTGGTGGTCTGGTTGTCGCCGCCCACCGCGGTCATCACCATCATGTTGGCGTCGTCGACGGTCAGGCCGTAGCGCGCCAGCTTGTCGCGATCGAGCACGAAATCGAGGAAGTAGCCGCCGGCCACGCGCTCGGCGAGCACGCTGCGCGTGTCGGGCAACTTCTGAATCGCGGACTCGATTTGCAACCCGACCTTCTGGATCACGTCCAGATCGGCGCCGCTGACCTTGATACCAATGGGTGTGCGAATTCCCGTCGACAGCATGTCGAGACGGCCCTTGATGGGCATGGTCCATGCGTTGCTGATGCCAGGCAACTGCAGCGCCTTGTCCAGCTCATCTATCAATTCGCCCTCGGAGATGCGATCCCGCCATGCGCTTCGCAACATGCGCTTGAGCCATTCGGGCGCCCAGGGCGAGTACCAGCGCTGCTTCTCGCGCCACGCCGATTCGGGTTTGAGCAGGATGGTCGTCTCCATCATGGAGAACGGCGCTGGGTCGGTCGAGGTGCCGGCGCGGCCGGCCTTGCCGAACACACGTTCGATCTCGGGAAAGGTCATGAGGATCTTGTCCTGCACCTGCAGCGCCTTCTGCGCCTCGGACACAGACATGCCCGGCTGCACGGCGGACGGCATGTACAGAAGCGATCCCTCGCGCAGCGGTGGCATGAACTCAGAGCCGAGCTTGAAATAGATGGGGATGGTCAGACCGACGACAAGGAGGCTGGCCACCACGGTCGCCCAGGCGTGGCGGACCACGAAGCGGCACGGGCCTTCGTAGATCCGGTGCAAAAGATGGCTGATGGGGTGTCGCTCTTCCGAGTAGTACTTGCCCACCAGCATCGTCGAGGCCAACCAAGCCAAGGGCCGCGGCTTGAACCGAAAAGGTTCAACTCGGACGAAGAGCATGCGCATCGCCGGATCCAACGTGATGGCCAGCAGCGCGGCGATGGCCATGGCCAAGTTCTTCGAATAGGCCAGGGGCTTGAACAGCCGCCCTTCTTGATCGACCAGGGTGAATACCGGCACGAACGCCACCGCGATGACCAGCAGCGAGAAGAACACCGACGGCCCGACTTCCAAAAGCGCTTCAAGACGCACCTTGTGGAAGTCGCCCTTCTTGTCCCCGGCCTGCCAGAGGTGAATCTTGTTGTACGCGTTCTCGACCTCGACGATGGCGCCATCAACCAGAACGCCAATGGAGATGGCGATTCCGGCGAGCGACATCAGGTTCGCGTTCAAGCCCATCAGGTACATGGGAATGAAGGCCAGTACCACGCTGATGGGAATGGTCAGGATGGGCACGATGGACGAGGGCACGTGCCACAGGAAAAGCAGGATGATGAGCGAGACCACGATGATCTCCTCGACCAGCTTGCTGCTGACCGTGCCGATGGCGCGATGGATGAGATCCGAGCGGTCGTAAGTCGTGACAACCTGCACGCCCTCGGGCAGCGAGGGTTTCAGCTCGACTAGCTTCGCCTTCACGCGGTCGATGACATTCAGCGCGTTTTCACCCTGGCGCATAACCACGATGCCGCCCACCACGTCCCCTTCGCCGTTGTAGTCGGCGATGCCCCTTCGCATTTCCGGCCCCAGCGCGACGGTGGCCACATTCTTGACCGTGATGGGCGTGCCGTTTTCGGTCTTCAGCACCAGCTTCTCAAGATCGCCCAGCCCCTTTACGTAGCCTCGGCCACGCACCATGTATTCGCGACCCGACAGTTCGACCAGGCGGCCGCCCACGTCGTTGTTGCCCTTGCGCACGGCTTCGATCACGGATTCCAGCGGCAGCTTGTAGGCAGCAAGCGCATTCGGATCCACGGTGACCTGGTACTGGCGGACTTGCCCGCCCACGGTGGCGACCTCGGCCACGCCCGGCACGCTCTGCATGGCGTAGCGAAGGAACCAGTCCTGGTAGCTGCGCAGTTCGTCGCTGGAGTGCTTGCCGCTGCGATCAACTAGGGCGTACTGAAAGACCCAGCCCAGGCTGCTGGCGTCCGGGCCGAGCTCGGTCTTCACACCCGCGGGAAGCTGGGCGGTGATCTTGGAAAGATATTCAAGCACACGCGTGCGGGCCCAGTAGATGTCGGTGCCATCCTCGAAGATCACGTAGACGTAACTGAAGCCGAAGTCAGAATAGCCGCGGATGGCCTTGACCTTGGGCGCGCCAAGCAGCGCGGTGATAATCGGGTACGAGACCTGATCCTCGATGATGTCAGGGCTGCGATCCCAGCGCGAATAGACGATCACCTGGGTGTCCGAGAGATCAGGCAAGGCATCGAGCGGAATGTTCCGCATAGCGACGTAGGCCGCCGCGATGGCGACCAGTGTACCGGCGATGACCAGAAACTTGTTCTCGGCGGAAAAGCGAATGATCCGCTTGAGCACGCCTACTTGCCTCCGATGGCGGCCAGCGATGCGCGCAATTGCGATTCCGAATCCACCAGGAAGTTGGCACGCGTGACGACCTCCTGCCCCAGTTCCAGTCCGCCTGTGACCTCCACCTCATCACCATTCTTCGCGCCCAGCTGAACCACGCGTGGCTCGAACTTTCCGGCCCCGCTGGCCAGAAACACCACGTCTTGCGTGCCGGCGCGAATGACGGCGTCCGCGGGTACGCGCAGCCCATCCCGTGTCACCCCTTGCAGCGCCACCTCGCCGAACATCTCGGGCTTGAGCTCGCGCTTGGGGTTCATGAAGTGCATGTGCACCTTCACGGTGCGGGTCTTGGGATCGAACACTGGATCGACAAAGGAGACGCTGCCGGGAAACTCGCGATCCGGATAGGCAGCAAGTGTCAGCAAGGCCTTCATGCCAGGCTTGATGCGTGTCAGGTCGCTCTCGTAGGCATCGGCCATGGCCCACACCTCGCCAAGGTCGGTGATCTCGTAGGGCGCCTCGCCGGGACCGACCTTCGCTCCTTGCACTACGTTTTTGGCCGTGACCACGCCCGAAATGGGCGACACCAGGGTCAGGGTCTTGCTCGGCTCGCGCGAGGTGGTCAGCCGCTCGATCTCGCTGGCCGGCACATCCCACAATTCCAGCCGCCGCCGCGCCGCCATCACCATGTTGTTGCTGCTCTCCGCCAGTGCACCACCCTTGGCCAGCGACTCCTTGGTTTGCAGCGCCAGCAGGTATTCGCTCTGCGCAGCCAGCAGCGCGGGGCTGTAGATGGAGAACAGCGGCTGGCCCTTGCGCACGCTCTGGCCGACGAAGTCGACAAAAATGCGCTCGACGAAGCCGTCGACCTTGACGTTGGTCTTGCGCACGTGCGTGGGCGCGACCTCGATGCGCGCCACGGTATGCCAGGTTCCGCCCACCTGTCCCTGGCTGACCTTGGCCGTGCGCAACCCGATAAGCTGTTGGCGCGATGGATCGATGGTCACCACGGCCATGCCTTTGACTTGCGAGGGATCCTTGCCCGACGTTTCGTCCTTTTGCGGATCGACCTCGACGAGTTTCATGCCGCAGATTGGGCAGTCACCAGCATGATCCGACGTGATAGCCGGATGCATGGGGCACTGGAATAGCCGGGCCCTCTTCGCTGGCGCCGCCACCGGCTGGTCGTGGGCGTGGGCGGCTTCGCCGTCGTTTCTGCGCATGGACAGCCAAACACCGCTGCCCCCCGCAAGAACGCCAGCCAGCAAGGCCGCGATCATTCTGCCGCCAGACTTGTTTTCCCTGCGAGAATCCTCCGACGACTTTTCCAGCTCGCGGCTTTCAATCAGGTCTTGCTCCACGTTTCCTTCCCTACCTTCCTCACATGCCTCACATGCGCGACATCGACGGCCCGGCGTTCTCCGCACCTGCTTGCTGTCCGGTGCCTCGCCCCGACGACGCAGAAGAGGCCGTGGCACCCGCGCCTGGAATGGTCGAACCTCCCATGGCGCCGCCGCCGGCAGCACCGGGCGCTTCCAGGCTGACTTCGCGCTGGGCGATGACCAGGCGCTGGGCAGCGGCGATGGAATCGAGAAAGCCATTCACGTCGGACAAATACCCCGACAGCGCTTCCATGACCGACGCGAAGGAAATGCGGCCGACTTGGTATTGCACCAGCGTGCTCGCGACCGTGGCTTCCGACTGAACCAGCAATCCTGATCGATACAAGCGCGCGATCTCGACCAGCGCGCGCAAAGCCTCCAGCCGTTCATGCACGCGAAGCGCGACCACTTGCCGGAGCGCCTCTGCCCCGCCCCGTGCTGCCTGTCCGCGCGCCTGGTTCTCGGCGATGGCGTGTGCTTGCTTGCCTAGCGACCACACCGGCACGTTGAACGCGACGCCGGCCTGCCACATGGTTCCGAAGTCCCCCCAACGCGGCATCACGCCCGCGCTCACCGTCAGGTCCGGCCAACGCTCTTGCTTGGCCAGGTCGACCCGGCGATCCGCCTGCTGTCCGACGAGCCGCGCTTTCCTCAGCTCGGGGCTCTCGGTTTCGGCAGCAGCCACCGCCTGCTCGAAGTCGGGAAGGATGGGATCAGGAACGTCCGTCAAGGATCGGTTCGTGGCCACCGTGTCGCCCAGCGCGTGACCGCGCAAGCGATTGAGCACCGCCACGCGACGGCGCTCTTCGGATTCCAGCGCCCAGCGTCGTTGCTTGAGCCGATTGCGTTCGAGCTGCGCGCGCAAGACGTCGGACTGCGCGCCCTCGCCTGCTTGGTAGCGGGCCAGCGCCACGACTTCGGACTGCTGCCACAGCGATTCCAACTTGCCGAGCAACCCCAACTGATCGCGGACAAGGAGAAGATCGAGGTAGGCCCGCTCTACGTCCGCCGCGATCGAGAGCAGCGTCCGCCGCAGATCCGACTCGGCATTTTGCGCGTCCAGCCCCACCACCTCGCCGCGCATGCCGCGCTTGCCCGGCCAAGGGAAGGTCTGCGCGGCCACGATGTAGAGCCAGCTCGATTCCATCTTTCCGATCTGGATTCCGGCGAAGCCGTCGTTCTGAATGCCCAGCGAAAGCGAAGGATCGGGCAGGACATGGCTTTGCGGCACGCGCTCGCGCTCGGCCACGATCTGGGCCCGCACTTGTCCGATTTCGGGTCGATGCTCCATGGCCTCTTTCACCAGGCCCCGCAGCAGCGGATCGTCCTGGAGCGCGGGCCCGGACGGGCCCTGCAAGACGATTTCAGCGCGCGCCGAAAGCGGAACCAGCAGGGCGCCAATGGCGACAAGACGCATGGCATGTTCCATCGTGGCCCTAGCTAGACTGGTCACTTGGTGTACTTCGCCGGATCCTTGTCGAAGTCCTTCTTGCAACCACCGCAGCAGAAGTAGACGTGCTTGCCTTTGTACTCAGCGTGCACGGTGTTCTTGGCGATGGTGAATTCTTCACCCGTGACTGGACAGGACGCCTTGGTGCCTTCCTTCTGGGGCGACGAGAAGACCTTCGGTGCCGCCTGCTTGGCCTCGGTCTTGGCCGCCTCGGCGGCCTTCGCCAGCGTAGACGGTGTGGCCAATAGCGCGAATCCTGCGAGAATCAATGCGGTGAGTATCGACTTCATGGTGAGGGCTCCTTGTTTTCCCTGGCGCCAGTGCCAGTTGTTGTTGCACCACCAGTTTGCAAGTCCCGCGCCGTCCCCATGACATGGAGGACAGCCTACATTCCAGGGCTTTGCGTCCAGCCGTCGCCCCCAGCGTGGCCTGCCTGAAGAATAGTCTCCAGACAGGCTCTGCAGACTATTGTGCAGAAGACTAGTCGCTGAACTTCACGGCCGAGGGTTTGGCGCCTGCCTCGACCGTGGTTTCGACCAGGATGGTGCGACGCTCCCGTGGAACGAAGATGCCTACCAGGTGTTTGCCGGGCTTGGTTGGCACCAGCTTGGCTGGACAAAGCAAGCCGGTTTCCTCGTCATCGAGCAGGATGGGAAACTTGCCCGCAGTCAAGCAGTCGACATCGAGGAAACCATTGCCTCGCGTGGGCGGATCCACAGGCACCAGCGTCCGCCTAACAATCGTTCCATGGCTGGTATCGACTACGTCACGAAACATGCGGTGGCCAGGCGCGATCAGAACGATGCGATGCCCGCCCTCCCCGACCACGATATCCGCGAAGGACTTGCCCTTGATCACGCCATCCACCCAGACGGCTGCCCCCGGGGGCACGGTTTCGACGATCAGATGCCCGGCCACGCGCGCAAGCACCGATTCGCCCAACGTGGGCTCCGGCGCTTGCGGCGCTTCATCGGCCTCGGCCTGCGCGGGTTCACCCGCCGCGTTCGATGCCGCGGGCAGCATTTCCGCGCTTGCCCCACGGCCTTGGTTCCGCTCTCGGACGTGCGAAGTCTGTTTTCGACCCGGCCAGCGGCCCATCACCGCCATGGCCCCCACGCCCACGGCGGCCAGAGCCACGGCCCAGGCCACACTGACCATGATGCCCCGGCGCCGCGAAGGGACCGCTGCCACGGTTGCTTGGGCCGCGCGCGCGCCATCCGCCTTGGCGCTGGCTGGCCCTGGTGTCTTGATGGGCGGCGGCTCGCGCGGAGGCGGGGCCTCGATGGAGGCGATGGCAGGCAACGCTTCGCTCGCGCGCGGACCGTTCTCCGCCGCGCGCAACCCTTCGGCGATGAGCTGCCGCCGATCGCGAGCCCCATCGACCCCGCTGGCCAGCCAATCCACCAGCACGGCCGCGGACTCGGGGCGATCCTCGTACTCCGGCGAAAGCAACGTGCGCAGAGCTGCGCCCAGGTTGCTGGAAACTCCGGGAAGATCGGCGAGCGTGGTGCGGACCTTGCGCGCCTGCGGCGCCGGTGCTGGCGCGAGCGTGGGCGCACGCCCGGTCACGAGAAAGTGGACCAGCGCTCCCAGCGAATACAAATCCGCAGCCACGCCCTGCCGGTCGCTCAAACCACCCGCCCCCGCATCAACGCCCTGCAATTCCGGGGCAACGAAGCACCAGCGCTCTGGGGGCTGCTCGGTGACGGCGCGCAAGGAGGAAGCAATGCCGGCATCCAAGAGCACGACCTCGCCGGCAGTCGTCAGCATCACGTTGTGCGGTGCAAGCCCGAGGTGGCACAGGCTGGGTTTGGCCGCGTGTCCAATGTGCAGAATGCGCGCGATCTCCGAGCCAATGAGCCCCGCCAGGACCGGCAGAACCGGATTGCAGGTGCTGCCACCAGCGCGCCCGCCCTGGCTCTGATCCACCAGTCTGGCCAGATCTGTCCCCGCCACGTGCTCGGACACGATGAACGTCGCCGCGGGATCCTCGGACAAGTCGACGACCTTGCCAAATCCTGGTCGATGAAAATCGCGCAGCTGCCTGCCTGCCGAAAGAAAGCGTAGCGCGATCTTGGCAAAATCGCCCTGCGCGACGCGATCGGAGCGCAGAAGCTTGAGCGCGAACAGCTTGCCCGCCAAGTTCTGCATGGAGTCGTCCCGGACGTCCGGCGCAAGATGAGCCAAGTAGGTCTCCGTCACGCCACCCGGGCCGAGGAGACCCTCGACGATGTACTTGCCTAGGCGAAGCGCAGGAGGCACGGCCGTCCATTGTAGACCAGGCCCGCCTTTCGCGCAGAATTCTGGCCGGCCCAATCATCAAGCATGATTCTGGAACCGCGCGAGGGCCAGCGAATGCATCGACCGGGAAAAGCTCGCAGGCTGGTGCGGGATGAACCACAGAGAACACAGAGGACACAGAGCCCGGACCGGAACGGGATGGGCTCGGATCCGGATACCCCATCCCCTTCCGCTCTCTGTGTCCTCTGTGTCCTCTGTGGTGAACCTTCCGGCCATGGCTGGCCGATCCCGACTCACGAACGCCGATTTGGGCAAAAGAGCGCTACGAGTCTAGCGGACGAGGGCAGACCGCGCGTAGCTTACACGACGCGCACTCCGCCCCTCGCCAGATGGCATCGAAGTAGGCCTGTACTTCGTCGAGCAGCAGGTCGTCGCGACTCGTCAGTCCCATTTCGAAATTGCGCCTGCCTTCGCCCTTGGCCCCCAGCCCCGCGCCGGTCCAGTTGGCGCTGCCGAGATACAGCATGGTGCCGTCGACGATCACGGCCTTGAAGTGCACGCGCGGGCACAGACGCAGGTCGAAGGCGCCCCGGACCGGCCGGCGCAGGCCTGGCCGCCGGCGCATTTCCTCGCGAAAGGGACGCGACGGCTCGGACGCGTGCAGGATGCGGATTTCCACTCCGCGCGCGACCTGATCCTCGAACACCTCCAGCACCGAGCGGTACTCGCCCTGCCGCCCCATGGCTCGCCTTCGGCCAGGACGTGCGCGTTCGTCCTCGACCATCAGCTCTTTCAAGTTGGCGGTGGCAATCCACAGGCTACGCTCTGCGTTCATCGCCGCCTTGACCACGGATTCGTAGTGCCCCCTGCCCGCCACGAGCGCGAGCGTCACCGGACGGTGCTGGCGAACGAAGTCCATGGCCGTGTCAGCCTGCGCCGAGTGCGCGCAACTTTCCAGTTTCTGTCTACACTCGGCAACAGTCTCGGAACTTTCTGTTCAACTTTGCTCGATTCCGACGACTTCGATGTAGTATTCCGATGGGTTGAACTTGCCTAGTCAGGAACCACCTGCTTCCAGGTCCAGCTATCCGCGCCGGTTCGGGCCACGTTTCATCCTGCTCAAAGAACTCGGCAAAGGGGGCATGGGCCACGTCTTCATGGCGCTCACCGGCCAGGCCGGTGTGGAACGCGTGTGCGCGCTCAAGGTCCTCAAAGAGGTGCGTGCCGGCCGCGACGCGGAAGAGCTGACGCAGCGGTTTCTCGACGAAGCCAAGGTGGTGACCAAGCTTTCGCACGAAAACCTGGTCTACGTGTTCGACTTTGGCATCCACGAACGCCAGGGCTACCTGGCCATGGAGTACGTCCAGGGCAAATCCATCACCGAGACGTGGAATCGCTGCGCCGCCCGGCGCGACGGCTTCCCCATCGGGATGTCCGTCTACTACATCGCCGAGCTGGTGTCCGCGCTGTGGTACGCGTCGAACGTCGATGGCCTGGGCCTGGTCCACCGTGACATCTCGCCTTCCAACGTGATGCTGACGTACACCGGCGGCGTCAAGCTTATCGATTTCGGCCTGGCCAAGTGGAAGGCGAAGGTGGTGCAGACCGCCACCGGCGTGCAGTGGGGCAAGACCAGCTACATGTCGCCCGAGCAGTACATGGGCAAACCCGTCGACCATCGCAGCGACCTCTACTCGGCTGGCGTGATTCTGTGGGAGCTGCTCACCGGCCGGCAGATGTTTCCACCCTCCGAGTCGCGTCTCCCCAACGCCACCGTCTCGCCACCTTCGCGCCACACCCGCGACGTGACGCCCGGGCTCGATGGCGTGGTGATGCGCGCCCTGTCCGTTCACGCCGCCGACCGCTTCCAGACCGGCGAGGAGATGTGCGCCGCCCTGCTGGCCGAGATGCCAAACGAGCGCGGCGGAAAAATGCAGGCCGCGAAGTTCATCGGGCGGCTGTTCGAGGCCGAGATTCGCGCCGAAATGGCCGAGCAACGCGACCTAGTCGAGCGAGCCAGCCGGATGGAAAGTGACACGGCGGCGGATCGCAGCGACCGAGGCGATGCGGGACTCATCAGCAGCGACCCCGTGGTCAGCGAGGCCATCGTCGACGGCGAGACCACGCCCGATCCCGATCCCGATGGCCTGATCGGCAAGACCCTGAGCGACCGCTACTACGTGCGCCGGCTGGTCGGCGAAGGCGCCATGGGCCGGGTCTACGAAGGCCACCACACCGGCATCGGCAAGCGCGTTGCCATCAAGATCGCCCACCAGGTCGAACGTCGAAAATCCGAGGTGGCGAAACGCTTTCAGCGCGAGGCCCTGGCCCCGGCCCAGATCGGCCACCCCAACGTCGCCGACGTCACCGACTGCGGCACCACGCCCACCGGTGAATTCTTCTTCGTCATGGAATTCATCGATGGCGTCAGCCTGGACGCGGTCATCAAACGCGATGGCCAGCTCACCATCGAGCGCGCCCTCACCATCGCGGCGCAGATCTGCCGCGCACTTGAGGCCGCCCACCGCGCCGGCATCATTCACCGCGATCTCAAGCCGTCGAACGTCATGCTGGTGCGTTCGCAGGAACAAGAAGAACTGGTCAAGGTTCTCGACTTCGGCGTGGCCAAATTTCTGCACGACACCGGGGATGGTGCCAACCTGACCCTCACCGACGCGGCCGTCGGCACGCCCAAATACATGGCGCCCGAGCAGATCCGGGGCGGCGGCAAGGCGGACTTCCGCTCGGACATCTACGCCTTGGGCGCGATCCTCTACACCATGCTCGCGGGCGGACGACTGCCCATCGAAGGCGGAACGGTCGAGGAGATCTGGCAGCACAAGCTGACCCGGGATCCGTACCCGCTACACGAGTACCGCTCGGATTTGCCGGCGGATCTCGAGGAGTTGGTCCTCGCCTGCCTGGCTCGCGACGCGGCGGAGCGGCCGAAATCGGCCATTGAGCTCAAGAAGAAGCTGCTCTCCCACCTGGAATCCGCCCGCTCCATGAGCGACAGCATCCTGGGCATGAAGTCGCCCTCGCAAACCGAGATCCTCAGCGAGCGGGTTCTAAAGCGGCGGGCGCGCGTGGGCGTGGCGCTTGGGACGCTCACCGCCGCGCTGGTTGCCGTGACTGGCATGTACTTTGTGCACAGGCCGTTCTCCAGTCCACACGAGGCGACGGCGCCAGCCGCGCCGGCAGCCAAGGAACAGCCAGCGAGCGCACAGCCGACGCCAGCGGAAATCGCCGTGCCTGCACAGGCGCCCGTGGTGCCTGTCGCCGCTATCGTCCCGCCACCTGTCGCCGCTATCATCCCGCCGCCTGTCGCCGCGCTGACGGCCAAGACAGCCACGGAAACGCCGCCGCCCGCGCAGCCCAAGCAGCGACGACAACCTGTCGAGGGTACGTCCGTTCCTGCCAAGTCGGCGGCCAATGCCGAAATCGACGATCGCGCTGGCGTTTCGGGTGACGAGGACACGACCGCGGCGGTGACCAAGGCCGAAACCGCGTTCAGCGCCGGCCGTTTGGCCTCGGCCCGCATGGCAGCCACCGACGCCGTAGCAGCTGCGCGCAAGGCCTCGCCCGATCTCAAGGTGCGGGCCTTCGTCATTCTGGGAAAGGTCGAGCTGGCCTCGGAGGACTTCGCCAAAGCCGAACGAACCTTTGAGCGAGCCCTGGCCATCGATCCCAACCATCCCGTGGCCCGCAAGGGCAAAGAGCGCGCCCAAGAAGCCGCGGCCAAGGCCGGGCATCCGTAAGCCTAGTAATTGAACTGCACCCGGTGCGGGTGCTCGGCGATGATCTCGCGATCCAATGTCCAGATGCGATTCTCTGGGATGACGAAAAGACCGACCATGTGCTTGCCTGGATCGAGCCGCACACCCGAGATGGGGCAGAGCGCGCCGATTTCCTTGCCGTCGATGAAGACCGGATACTTGCCCTCGGTCGTGCAGGCCACGTTGAGCCCGACGCTACCGGTGAGCGGAAAAATGGCGGGGACCATTTCGCGCTCGAACAGCGTGCCCTTGCTCGTGTCGATCACGTCGCGCAACATGCGATAGCCGGATGCCGTGATCACCAGACGATGCGCCCCCGGCGGCGTCAGGATGGTGGAGGGCGTGCTGCCAACCTCCTTGCCGTCCAGCCACACAGTGGCGCCGGCGGGAGCGACTTTGAGTACCAGGTGCCCTGGCGGGATGGCCGGGCGCTCGGGTAGTTTGGGCTTGGCGGCTTCAAGTCTGGCCTGCTCGGCGGCCATGGCCTCATCCTTCTGGCGGCTTTGCGCGCGCACCTGGCGCCAGCTCTCGGCGAAGAAGTAGCCCTCGACTGCGCCCACCGCCAGCACCACCGCGATGGGCACCCAGGCATAGCGAAAGATCTTGCGCGCGAAGGCGCTCTTGGTCCACGCCAGCAGGCGAATGGCCCGGCGGCGGCGGCGGCGCTTCACCGTGCCGTCGGCGGCGACTTCGATCTCATCTTCTTCTTCGTCGTCGTCGAAGATCGCGCCCACGTCCGGATCGTCGGCCGAGATGCCCACGCGAGCGTGGGCGCCCGCCTGGTTGCCTTTGGGGACAAAGACAAAGGGTCGAACCGCATCGTCCCCGGCGTCGTCCTGGTCGGCGGGCACGGCCGGCATCGCGGATTCGACCGCATCCGCCGCCGCTGGAATAGACGCCGGATCGCCGGCGGCCTGCCAGTCCGGCTGGATCGCGATGGGTGCCGGCGTGACGACGTTCACGCCAGCGTTGGCGGACAGCAAGGCCACGGAGATCTGGCGTGCGGCATCGGCGGCGGATTTGGGACGAGCCGCGGGTGCGTAGGAAAGCAGCTTCTTGATGACGCCGGCCACGGACGGATGCAGTCCGTCCAGCACCGGTGGCCCCTCGGCGATACGCGCCGCGAGCTCGTCGGGCGCGGCCGCATCGAAAGGCGGCCGGCCATAGCAAAGGAAATACATCAACGCCCCGAGGGCATAAAGATCCGATGCTTGGCTCGCCGATTCGCCGCGCAGCTGCTCAGGGGCGGCGTAGCGCCAGCTTTCGCTCGGCCAATTTGCCTCAAAGCGCAGCGCCTCGCCAAGGCCGCAGTCGAGAAGCAGGATCTCGCCCGCGGGCCGAATCAGCACATTGCCGGGCGCTAGGCCGCCGTGTCTGCGCGGACCGTCGGGCTGCGCATGCAGCGGCCCAAGCCGCTCGGCAAGTTTGCGCCCGACCAGCCCCACTACCCGAGCATCCATCAAACTGTCCTTGGCAGCTGCCTGAGCGCGCAACTGCCGAAGATTCACGCCTTCCTTGAATTCAAACGCGGCGAAGACCGGCCCGGGGCTCTCGCCAATCTCGACCACCGAGGCCGTGCCAAGCAACGATGTCCATTGCAACGCGCGGGCGGCGTCCACGAAGCGCGACGCGATGTCGGGGTGTGAGAACTCCTGTCGCACCACCTTGAGGGTGAAAACCTGAGCATCGACCGCGGACAGAGGCTCGAGGGCCCGTGCCCGATAGGTCAGAGTCACGCTGCCTTGGCCGAGCAAGGCCTCGGGCAGATAGCGACCCAGGCGCAGGCCTGCCGCGCTCATACGTTCGAACCTCTCATCACCCGATCCATCGACAGACGGACGCAAACCCTGGAATTCGCTGGTGACCTTCCCGAGCCAGCGCGTTATTTGGGGATGAAGGGTGAGTACGTTCGCTGGCGCACGACCTCGAACATGGCCACCCCAGCCGTGGTCGAAAGGTTGACCGAGCGCAGGCTGGGTTCGACCATGGGGATGCGCAGGGTGCGTTCCTTGTTGCGCTCTAGGAGCGCCTTGGGCAGGCCCACGCTCTCACGGCCAAACACCAACGCCACGTCGTCGGGAAACTTCACGTCCCAAAAAGTTCGCGACGCCTGCGACGAAAAGAAGTACGGCTCGCCAAGTTCCGGCAGTTTCTTTTCGATGGCGTCCCAGCTTGGCCACACGCGCAGGCGCACCCGCGGCCAGTAATCGAGTCCCGCCCGCAGCAAGTAGCGATCTTCCAGCGAGAACCCCAGGGGTTCGACCAGGTGCAAGTCGGCGCCGGCGGCCAAGGTGGTTCGACCGATGTTGCCCGTGTTCCAGTGAATTTCGGGCTCGACTAAGATGATGTGAAGTGAAGACACAGCCTTGCTTGGGAGAACATAAGCTCGCCCCGCCAGGAACTCCATTTCCCAAGACCGAAGAGCAAAGCCGCAACGAGCCGTTCACATTGAAACATCTTGTCGTTTATCCAGATAAGTTGCGTAAGATCACCGCACAGACTCGACAATTGGAGGAACTTGCACGGAGGGGGCAAGGACGTGCAGCTTTCGATCCTGACGGCAGGGATGCAGGGCCAAGATTCGTTCGAGGAATCACGCCACCGGACAGTGCCAGCGTAACCTCGCCCTGCAAGGAATCGTAATGGCGACCAGGAAGAGCACTCCAGCGGCCAAGGGTGCCTTGCGTGCACTGGCAGAACAGCGCCTGAGTGAAAAGACGAGGTCCGGGGCCGAGGAAGACGACTCGGCTGAACAGACGCAGCGACTCGTGCACGAGTTGCGGGTTCACCAGGTCGAGCTGGAGATGCAAAACGAGGAGTTACAGGCATCGCGCGCAGAGCTGGAGTTGGGGCTGGCGCGCTACGCCGACCTGTACGACTTCGCGCCGGTTGGGTACGTGACCTTGGATGGAACCGGCGCCATCAAGAAGATGAATCTCGCCGGAGCGCGCCTGCTGGGACAAGAGCGAGCCCGGCTGGTCGGTGGACAATTCAGCTTTTTCATTTCGCCCGAGTCACGCCCCGCCTTCGCCACCTTCTTGCAGAGAGTCTTCGCGACCCATGTCAAGGAAGTCTTCGAGGTTGAGCTATGTCCGATCGAGAGCGCCCGGCTGTGGGTGCAGATCGAGGCCACAGCCACCGATGAAGGTGATTTCGAGTGCCGCGCGGTCTTGGTGGACGTTACCAAGCGCCGGCATCTTGAAGATACCCTCCGCTTTCGTGCAGAGCTTCTCGACTATGCGGCGACGCACTCGCTCGAGGAGCTGCTGCAGAAGACTCTGGACATGCTTGGGGTGCTGACCGCCAGCCCCATCGGTTTCTACCACTTCGTCGAGCCCGACCAGACCACGCTGACGCTTCAGGCGTGGTCCACGCGAACCGAGAAGGAGTTTTGTACGGCGGAGGGGCAAGGCCAGCACTACCCGATCGAAAAGGCGGGCGTGTGGGCGGACTGCATCCGTGAGGGAAAGCCGGTCATCCACAACGACTACGCTTCCCTTACCCATCGCAAGGGCCTACCCGAAGGACACGCCGCTATCACGCGGGAGTTGGTCGTGCCGGTCATTCGCGCGCACTTGATCGTCTCAGTCGTCGGGGTTGGCAACAAGGCGTCGGACTATACCGAGGGCGACGTCCAGATCGTCTCAAGCCTCGCCGACGTGGCCTGGACCATCATCGAGCGCAAACGTGGGGAGCAAGCACTGGAGCGCAGCGAACAGCGATTCAGGAGCCTTTTCGAGTCCATGGACGAGGGCTTCGCGCTTTGTGAGATGATTGACGACGAGGCTGGCCGGCCGGTCGATTTTCGCTACCTCGAAGTCAATCCGGCCTTCTCGCGGCTGACGGGGCTGTCCGCCAATCAAATCGTGAACCGGACCGCCAAGGAGGTTCTCCCCGGTATCGAAGCCCATTGGATGGAGCTCTACAACCGGGTATTGCGGACCGGTGTACCCGAGCGTCTCGAGGACCGCGTGCAGAGGCTGGACAAGCAGCTATCGGTGCATGCCTGGCGCGCGGATGACAGACGCTTCGCAGTAGCCTTCAGCGATGTGACAGCATTACGGCAAACCGAGGAGCGCCTGCGGGTCACCCACCGCATGGAATCCATCGGCCGCCTGGCGGGCGGGATTGCCCACGACTTCAACAACATGCTCGCCATCATCATCAATTACGCCGAGTTGGCCGCGGAGGACGTGAACGAACCCGAGTCGTTGAAGAGCTGCCTCACCGAGATCCGCACGGCCGGCAATCGCGCCGCTGCACTCACCAGGCAGCTTCTCGCCTTCAGCCGCAAGCAGCTGCTGCAGCCCCAGGTGCTGGACCTGAACAAGATTGTCAGTGGGATGGAAGGGATGCTTCGCCGCCTACTGGGTGAGGACATTTCCTTTGCTGTCATGCTAGCCCTGAACCTCGGCAAGGTGATGGCCGACCCCGGACAGATCGAGCAGGTGCTGATGAACCTAGCCGTCAATGCCCGCGACGCCATGCCCGAGGGCGGAACGATGACCATCGAAACCGCCAACACCGAGTGCGACGAGGCCTGCGAGAATCAACACCCCGAGACTATTTCCGGGCCGCATGTGAGGCTGTCCGTGACCGACACGGGCTGCGGCATGGACGACCACACGCGCGCGCAGCTGTTCGAACCGTTCTTCACCACCAAGGAGGTCGGCAAGGGAACCGGACTCGGCCTGGCGACGGCCTACGGCATCGTTCAGCAGAGCGGTGGCGCAATCCAGGTTCGTAGCGAATCAGGAAAAGGCGCGACCTTCACCGTGCTTTTGCCACGCCAGCTATCGGGAAGGGAATCCGTCGCACGGGCCACCACGCTCACGACCCGTGCCGTGCAGGCCGAGACCGTCCTGCTCGTCGAGGATGAGGCCGCGCTGCGGACCCTGGTCGAGCGCGTCCTTGGCCGGGCAGGCTACGTCGTGCTGACGGCCGAAAACGGCAGCCAAGCGCTGCAGGTCTTCGAGCAACACCAGGGATCCGTGAACCTCCTGCTTACCGACGTTGTCATGCCGGGGATGAACGGGAAGCAGCTGGCCGACCAATTGGTGTTGCGAGATCCACACCTGCGGGTTCTCTACATGTCGGGATACACCGACGAGGCCATCTTCCACCACGGTGTCTTCACGCCCGGAACGCACTTCATCAGCAAGCCATTCAACCCGGCACAGCTCACCCGCATGGTACGCAAGGCTCTCGACGACGAAACGCCGACTGACCAGCCGAACGAGAAGCCCAGGTGTTCACCGCTGCGCGACGAATCGCCTTCCCAAGCCAGCAAACTGACCTAAGCTGCGCGCCCGGTGGACCTCCCTTTCCCATGATCAGCCTGGAACGACTTCTGGCCCGCAATCTTCCGTGCTCGCGCAAGGAAGCGCGGCGGTTGCTCGACCGTACCCGCGAGGAGCTGCCAGGCGAACTCTCGGCCGCTGCGCTCCCCTGCCGGATCAGCGTGGGCGGGCAGAGCGTGGAATTGCACGATTCCTTTCACCTGATGCTGAACAAGCCCGCGGGCTGTGTGACTGCCCTGGCGGATCAAACCCACGACACAGCGTCGGCGTGCATCCAAGGGGCGCCGCTTTTCCCCGAGCTTCGGCCCGTGGGACGCCTTGATCTGGACACGACGGGCCTGCTCTTGTGGACAACCGACGGCTCGTGGCTACACAAGCTCACCCACCCGCGCAGCGCCGTCCAGCGCACCTACCACGCGGTGCTGGAGCGCCCCTTTGGGCCGCTGCCAGAAGCCCTGGTTCTGCGTGACGGCCATCGCCCTCGCATCCTGGACCTGCGCCTCTTGCAGGCAAGCGAGACCCACCCCAGTCTGCTGAAACCAGCCAGCGCGAACATCTTCGCCACCATCACCATCGCGGGCGGCGCCTACCACGAGATCCGTCGCATCTTCGCCGCGCTCGGCAGCCACGTAAGCTCGCTCTGCCGCGTCTCATTCGGCGCCCTGGAAATGCCAGCGGATCTTGCGCTCGGGCAGTGGTGCCCCGTCATGAAGGAAGACGTTGATCGACCACGCACGCTAGTCTAGCGCGAACTACTGAAAGTTCTGAACGGCCCAGATGCCACCGCTGGCGGTGGTGTAGAATCCACAGGCCACGCCGTTCTTGTACTTGGTGCCGGTCATGTTGATGTAGTGGCCGTGGTCCGTGTAGCACTGCCCGGTGCACGTTCCGCTGGGTGGTGGGCCTTCTTTGAACATCATCTGCAGGCAGCCGTCGATCACGCCCTCTGCGGTGTTCTTCCAGTTGGGACACTCGTCCTGTGCGTTCCCGGATGTGCAGATGCCGGCTTGGAATCCCGCGTGGGCGCTGTTCTGTTGCGAATCGTACTGGGCCTCTTGGTTCGCGCACGCCTCGCCCGCGGTCCAGCGTGGCAGTGCAGGCAAACATACGCAGGCGCGGAATTGATTCACGCGCGCCACACAGTCGGCGTAGATGTCACCCGTGTTGGGAGAGGCCGGTTGGCAGGAATAGTCGGGCACGCAGCCACTGGTGCCAGCGCCACCTGACCCGATCGTTCCGCCAGTCCCGCTTGCGCCAGCGCTTCCCCCGGCGGTACCGCCCGTGCCCGGGCTGCCACCGCTGCCACTGGACGAGTCCGCCGTATTGCCACAGGCTGCCCCGACAAGCAGCAACAGCCCCGCGCAACAGACAATCCCGAGCGGTCTTTCCGTCGTCATCATTTGTCCCCTGGACGTAGGTGCCATCGGCTGGCCGGAATAGGTCATGGATCTTGCTTCAGCGGACGACCGTGGCTAGGCGTAGCAGCTCGGGCCCGAACGCAATGCCTTCCTCGCGGCTGGCGTCGAGGTTCACCAGGATGGTGTTCTTGCCGTCGACGTCGAATACGCCAAGCGAAAGGCCAAGCTTGAGATGCCCCTCGTGGCTCCCCACGGTCAGCACCTTGCGCTGCCGGGACACGGTCTTGATATCCGCCAAGTTGGCATCCAGACCGCTGCAAACGTAGAGCGTGTCGATCCCGCCTTCTCGGACGGCGCGATCCAAGGCCTCACGTCCGGCAAAGTACACGCCGACGACCTTCACCGTCAGCCCCAAGAGGGTTGCCGATTCGAGCGGCGCGAAGGCCTTCAAGATCCCCTCGGACATCTTTTCCGATTCCTTGTCGCCCTTCTTGGCCAGAACCGCGATGTTGACCGTGGGCCCCGCCCGCCCCTTGAGATTTGCATCGTAGGCAATGACCCGCGCTAGAAAGATCGCCTGCTTGCCCGGTGGCAGATCGCCAGCGTTCGCGCTGTGGCTTAGCAGAATCGCGGCAAGGATCATCCTCGCTGTCGTGAGCATACGAAGCCGCGAACTCTTCATGGCTGCAAGGAGATAGCGCTACACAAACCGGTGATCGGAGGACTGCGCGACGTCACTCACCAATTGGATCGGAAGTTACCAAAATACCTTGAGGTGATGCGAATACAGTGACCCCACAATCCGGTTTGACGTGGAGCCTGTCTTTGGAAATGGGGCCTCCTTGCGCAACGCAGATGTGAATGATTGCACCCATTCAAGATGCCACAATTTGCCGCGCTGGCCAATCGGCTTGGCCAGTTCCTGGACCGTATACAGCGCTACGCATCAAGCGGGCGCGACGCGGCCTGTGACGAGCGATGGCGGTTTACGGGGCGGTGCCAACGACGTTTAGTTCGGCGACAGCGGTGTGGACCTTGCCGCTGATTTCTGACAACGCTCGGAAGCGAATGTAGCGAGCCGTCGTACTGGCGAATGACACGACCTTCTCGGTGGCGTCGCTTGCGAAAGTTCCAGACTTGATAGGGGTGCCCCAGTTGGCCGAGTCGGTGCTGGCGTAGAGCTCATACTGCGCCACCGTGCCATTGGGGTTGCCATCTTGGCGGGGTAGGTAGCTCATGCCGGTCAGGTTGTAGGTGGCGCCAAGGTCGATCTGGATCTCGTGCGGATAGGGCGTGGTTCCGCCGGTGTACTTGGTGTGCCAGAAGGTCGACGACAAACCGTCGAAGGCGTTCACGCCATTACCATCCTCGGCCGAAGTCTCCTCGGTGTCGACCTTGATGAGCTTCCAAGCGCTCTGGGAAATGTAGTTGCTGTTGCCCCCGGACCACTGTCCGGTCGTCAGGTTGAGTGACCAGTCCTTGTAGTAGTCCATGCCCAGCTTGGCGCCCTTTACGACCAGCGGCAGCCAGATGTACTTCGAGCTTGGTAGATCGGGATCTTGCCAGCGATCGCTGGCATAGATGTAGGTGGTTACCTGGCTGCCCACGACGGGAATCACGTAGGTCGACTGGGTATCGTAGGTGGTCGAGTCACCGACGTTGGTCAGACCGGTCCACGGTCCGGCGATATTGGTGGCGGTGGCGTACTGAGCCTGGTTGGGATCCCAACTGGTACAGGCCGAGGTGATGAAGAAGTAGGTGCCGCCCACCTTGAAAAGAGCGGGCGCCTCGCGCTTGCTGCCCGCCCACAGCTTGATGGTCAGCTGCTTGACGTCCAGGTAGTCGGCCGTCAGCTCGTAGAGCATCATGTCCGCGTTTTCGTTGGCGGAGGACATGAAGTACGCCTTGCCATCGTCGTCCTTGAACAGGTTGCAATCGCGCGACATGTTGCCGAGAGGCTTCCAGGCCTTCACGTAGGAATAGTTGCCGTCGATGGTCGGGCTGGTGAAGACGCCGGCCGAGGCCGTGCTGTAGTCGCTGTTCTCGTAGTGCAACCACAGGACGTACTGCTTGGTCGAGTCGTTGTAGACGAGCTTCGGCCGTTCGATGACCCGATCAGCTGCGGCTAGCTCGGGCGAAGTGTTGCGCGTAACGATCGCATGGCGGAACTCCCAGGTGACCAGATCCTTGGAGGCGTAGAGGTTGACCCACGCCTTGGGGTTGGCTGCGGTCGCCGACTTGTCCTCGCCGACCCAGTACCA
>Ga0302323_100000651_pt1 | contig 27912 bp, 23 predicted proteins | sample Fen_T0_3_FD_201950 | JGI IMG/M metagenome (GOLD analysis project Ga0302323, IMG submission 201950) | Peat permafrost microbial communities from Stordalen Mire near Abisko, Sweden - Fen_T0_3 | ecosystem: Environmental > Terrestrial > Soil > Wetlands > Permafrost | place: Sweden: Abisko...
AAGATCGTACGTTGAAAGCAAATCACAACTGTCCCGCCGGGGATTGATGTAGAAGTTTGTTGTCAAAGATCGTACGTTGAAAGCAAATCACAACATGGTGATGCTCCGAAGTACCTGGACTGATGTTGTCAAAGATCGTACGTTGAAAGCAAATCACAACAGCAAGTTGTTGTTCAACCGTTGGTATAGGGTTGTCAAAGATCGTACGTTGAAAGCAAATCACAACTCGTATCGTTGCATCCCTGCAGAGCGACAGGTTGTCAAAGATCGTACGTTGAAAGCAAATCACAACGTACGGATGTAAGAACCTGCTCGGTTCTTTGTTGTCAAAGATCGTACGTTGAAAGCAAATCACAACCGTGTAAAGCCTCGTATGACAGCGGTGCTGGTTGTCAAAGATCGTACGTTGAAAGCAAATCACAACTATTGTAGCAACGGCAAATTCAGGAAGTCTGTTGTCAAAGATCGTACGTTGAAAGCAAATCACAACAAGGTGTTGTAAGGAAAGCTGATATAGCTGTTGTCAAAGATCGTACGTTGAAAGCAAATCACAACAGAGCGCATGACCTGAAAGGATAGCGGACGGAGTTGTCAAAGATCGTACGTTGAAAGCAAATCACAACAAATCCCCGAAGATGTTCGTGCGCTGGAAGGTTGTCAAAGATCGTACGTTGAAAGCAAATCACAACAATTTGCTGTTGGGATCGACCGCACTTGATGTTGTCAAAGATCGTACGTTGAAAGCAAATCACAACAGTGCTGGCGAGTGAGCCCGGCCGGGCGCGAGTTGTCAAAGATCGTACGTTGAAAGCAAATCACAACAGGATCCTTTTTTCAAAAGGTGTTGTGATTTGCTTTCAACGGCTACTGAGACTATTTAGATATATCTACTTTCAAAGAAAGAGCATAGCAAAATCCGAATCACAGAATCATATAACCCATTTTTTAAATTTGACCAAGTAGGATGGAATTATAAACACTCTTAAAAAAACAATGAGTCATCCGCGCACGCTACCAACATTGTGCAATGTTGCATTGGTGCGACCCTGTTTAATTTAGGCAATAAGAAAGAGAGGTATGTTGGCATCCTCTCTCTTTGACCATTCCAGTCAGTCGCTGGCCTCTCTCCCACAGGTTGCCCTTCGGCAGTGTCTGTTTCCGTTCGGTCAGCGATGTAATAATTGCTGATTATTTTCCGCATGACATCCATCAGCAAAAAAAAATCTCACGCACTTCGATTTCACCTCTCAGCAACTTTCAAATGCCACTCATGTAAATGCTCCAAAATAAATTCTCTTTTTCTGTCGGGATTGGCAGTCAAATCGTCCGCTGCCGTACACGTTACTGGCGACATTTTACATAAAGTGTAAAGTATCGCCAGTAAGACATTTTCCAAACAATCGCTCTTTTTTCTACTGTAATTTCCTGCACTCCGAGTGATGGGCACGCGCTTATACTTGCACCATGAGCGAGAAAAATGTGCGTCCTGCGAAAAATATTTTGAAAATATTTCTTCCAAAAAATTTGGAGCTACCGGGACTTGGCGAAAAAGGCCGAATAGCGGTAGTAAAAACTTGGAGAACTATAGACAAAACACCAAGTTCCGGTAGGTTTGGAGAACTACGGCTTTTATGCCAAGTTCTCAAAGCAAAAAAAGGATACTTCTCTGTATGCTTGCGCCATGATCCCTGTCGCTCCATGATGCTCACGGCCAAATATATTCCCTCTGCCCACACTCGGCCTGTTTTTTCGTTGGCTTTTCCATACGCGTTTTCAGAATTTATGCAAAACCCAAAACACCAAGCCTTGATCTTTTCAACGGGCTGTCATTTGATATTATATAGAATCACCAATTCTATCAAATGATATGAAACAATTGCCAACTATTTCAAACCTATTGCAATAATCGCAATGGACAGCAACAAAGAACAACAACACGCAAGCACAGTCTCAATTTTTGAAGGGTTCAATAAACCCATTGAAGACAAAGGGCTTTTACAAATCCTGACGGATATAAGAGAAGGCCTTTACAAAGACGGTGTTGAAAAAGTAAGGAGTGCTTTTAAACTGGAGGGCAAAGAGATTGCGGACAAACTTAAAAAGCAATTACTGGCCTTTACCCCTTGTGCATTGTTTCGCGGTGGACGTAAAATAGAATTCCTGATTTCCTACAGTCAATTTTTGGTGCTCGACCTTGATGACCTGAACGAATTGTTGGAGCCAACATTTGCCAACATTGCCTCCTGCCCTATTACCTATAGTTGCTTTCGCAGCCCCGGTGGGAACGGGCTGAAAATATTAGTAGAAGTAACAAGCCACAGAGAGCATCATGATCATGCCTTCGGACAAGTTGCCAATTATTTTGAAAAGTTGCTCCAAGTATCCATTGACCGCTCCGGCAAGGACATCACCCGCCTGTGCTTCATGAGCTACGATCCAGCAATCTATATCAATCCCCAGCATCAAAAGTTTGAGGTTGATATTTCTGTTCCTATCCTTTCTGCACCTGTGCAAGAAGCTGGGCAGGGAGTACCACTGATACCACAGCAATCTTTAGCAACTGTTAGCAATAAAAAACATTGCAAGGATTTATTTCAAAAGTGCATTGCCTTCACCGACAAGAAAATGCTTTACCATGAAGGAAACCGCAACAACTATATCCACCTGTTGGCCTGCAATGCCAACCGGAATGGAATCCCCGAACTTGAAACCCAATCCCTGATAAGCCAATCCTTCGATCTTGACCCGACCGAAATCAACTCCATTATTAAAGGTGTCTTTAAAAGGAATACGCATCAGTCTGGCAATTTTAAGCTTGAAGAAGGCAAAGAAAAAATCAAAGGAGACATAAATGAAATATCAAGGCCAGTTGAAAACACGATCATCGACAAAAACCCGCAAGCGGATTTGTTGAACATGCCTTGTATTCCGGAAGCAATTTTTTCCAATCTTCCTGAACTTCTCATTAAAGGGACGCTAGTATTTAACACCAGCCGCGAGCGTGATATTTTTCTCACGGGCGCAATCACTATCCTTAGTGGGTGTGTTCCCAATGTTGAGGGCATTTACGATCAGCGTACCGTCTACTCTAACCTCAACTGCTTCATCATCTCTCCGGCTGCCAGTGGCAAGAGCGCTTTGGTCTTGGCAAAAGCGTTGGGGCAAGCCTACCACAATAGGCTTCTTAAGGAGAGCCGCGAAGCGCTTAAACGGTACAATGCTGAATTACAATTGTATAAATCCAATTTACAAAAACGAAAAAAAGGTGATGCTGCTTTTGAGGAAGAACCTCAGCGGCCTCTTTTTAAAATCCTTTTCATTCCCGGCAACTCCAGCTCTGCCGCTGTCATCCGTCATCTTATGGATGGCGATGAGAAAGGTATTTTCTGTGAGACAGAAGCTGACACGATGGGCAACAGCCTCAAACAGGATTGGGGCGGGTATTCTGATCTGCTCCGAAAAGCTTTTCAACATGAAAGCATCAGCTACAGCCGAAAGACCAATCAGGAGTTTTTAGAGATACACAAACCCCGCCTGTCTGTTGCCTTGTCCGGTACTCCTTCGCAGGTGCAGGGGCTGATCAAATCAGCAGAGGACGGATTGTTCAGCCGCTTCATCTTCTACACTTTCAAAGTGATCCCGGAATGGAGGGATGTTTCACCCAATCAAAACAAGCCCAACCTCACGCAACATTTTGAAATATTGTCCAACATGGTATTGGAGATGGTGGATTTTCTGGAACGCTATCCTACTTCCTTTGACCTTAACATTCGCCAATGGGAGGTGCATAATCAAAAATGTACGAGGTGGTTAAAGGAGATGCATGTCTTTGTCAGTGAAGAAGCTACCAGCTCAGTGAAACGGTTGGGGCTGATCGTGTTCCGGATAGCGATGGTACTGTCCGCCCTTCGCAAGTTTGAAAATGGGGATACTTCGCAGCACATCGTTTGTGAAGATGTGGATTTTGAAACTGCCTTTTCGCTCGCGGACGTGTTCCTGCAACATGCCATCTACATGTTCCACAAACTGCCGAAGACCGAAAGCATATCTGATCTAAAGCTTAAGCGGTTTTATACGGCTTTGCCATCTCACTTTCAGCGAAAGGAGGCTGTGGAAACAGGAAAAAATATCCAGGTAGAGGAGCGTACCACCGATAAGTACCTCTCGCTCCTCCTTAAAGAAGATTTTTTGACCCAAGCGCAATATGGCCATTATTCCAAAAACTGATCCGTGCAAAGTATGCAAAGTGTGCAAAGTTGTCTTTCGCGGATATGAGGTTTGCACACTTTGCAAGGTTTGCACGCTTGCTTTTACCGGGTCACAAAGGCAAGGCCAACATGACATTATATCAAGTCGATGAAATGTGTACCCCTTTCCCCTGAAATTTGAAAATAAATTTTAAAGCTATCAGCAAGGAAGGCAAAATGAAATGAACAAATGAAAACGAAATACTTACCAACTATCAGCAACTTTCCATGAATACCGAAAGGGAACAATCACTGCTTGAGGCCATCCGCTCCGGGCAGTACGATCAGATCGTGATCGACTTCAGGGACAAAAAGATGAGTGCCTTATCGCTCATCAAACAGCACGACACCAACCGAAAGATTGTGGACGTCCTCAAGGAAAGTGATTTTCAGGAGATCACTGTCAAAAGCCATCAGGGAAAAATCGTCCGGCTTCTAAATACCGTGAAGGTAAAGTTTTCATAAGGCTGCTGCCTTGGGGCTTATGAATCGATTGCTAGACCAACTTTTAAAAACTTGTTGCAACAACAGGCAAATGCAAATGGCGCTGACAGTGAACAACCACCTCTGCGCCCGGATTATGAAAACCAATGAGCCCAACCAACCGAAGTGAGAACAAAAAATTCCCTCTCGAAAAATGTAAACGGATTCTGAACAGGAACGGCAAAAATTATCAGGACGAAGAGGTGAAAAAGATCAGGGATTTTCTTTACTTTCTGGCCGAGTTGGAATTCGAAAGCTTTAAAAAGAACGAAGTGCATGAAAAAACAAGCCATCCTCTACATCCGCGTCTCTACCGATGAACAAGCCGACAAGGGATATAGCCTCGCCCATCAGGAAGAACGTTTAAAAAAATATTGTGAGATCAACGACATTGAGGTTATCTCTCTTTTTAAGGAAGACCATTCTGCCAAGACATTTGAACGCCCTGCCTTCAGGCAGATGCTTCAATTCGCCAAACAAAACAAAAGCAACATTGACCAACTATTGTTCATCAAGTGGGACAGGTTCTCACGGAATGCCAGAGATAGTTACCAGATGATCCACCAGTTCGACAAGCTGGGCATCGAAGTTTGTGCCATTGAACAATATTTGGATTTGAATATCCCTGAAGCCAAGCTCATGCTTGCTTTTTATCTTGCCGCCCCTGAAGTTGAAAATGACAGACGCTCGCTCAACGTTCGGTCGGGCATGAGGAAGGCAAGGAAAGATGGACGGTGGGTGGCCTTGGCCCCACTTGGCTACAAGAACATCCGTAACGAAAACAACAAGCCTGTTATCGTACCAGATCAGAACTCCACATTTATCCAACAAGCTTTCCAAGAAATGGTCGGAGGGTTTTACTCTTTGGAAGAAGTGCGCAGGAGGTTCAATGCAAAAGGGATGCAGTGCAGCCGCAGCAATTTCAACCGACTTATGCACAATCCCATTTATGCAGGGAAGATTTTCATCCCTGCATTCAGGGATGAAGAAGAAGCTACAGTGCAAGGGCTTCATGAACCGCTTGTTGACGAAAATACCTTTTGGCAGGTTCAGGATATTTTGAATGGAAGAAAACCAAAGACGATAAGGAAAGCCAAACAGAATGTGGAACTCCCTCTTCGTGGTTTTTTAAGATGTGCAAAATGTGGCAGTACATTGACGGGAAGTGCATCACGTGGAAAATTGGGGACTCGTTATTTCTACTACCATTGCCGGGGCGGATGCCCTACAAGGTTCCATGCCAAACGGGCAAACGATGAGTTTGCAAAACTCCTCTCTCAAATCTCGGCCAAGGAGGAGGTGATGGATTTATATCATGATATATTGAAAGAGGTCTTTAAAGAAAACAGCAAAGAGAAGAATTGCAAAGGCATTAAGATAAAAGAGGAGATTGACAAAAATGAAAAACGCATCGGTGAGGCCACCCAACTGATGCTCGACAAACAACTTGATGCCTCTGAATACCGCGACATCAAAAAACGTTACGATCTGATCAATGCAACACTGGCAAGGGAAAAAGTTGCAATCGATTCTCTGGATAGCAACTTTATGAAATATTTGAAAAATGGATTCTCTTTTTTGAAAAATGTTGACGGTTATTTTGAAAATGCGAATACTGAAGTGAAGCAAAAAATAGTGTGTTCGATCTTCACAGAAAAACTCGTTTTTGAAAATTCTCAATATCGAACCCCGGTATTCAACGAGGTCGTGTCTCTCATCATGCAGGAAAACAACGAGTTACAGAAAATAAAAAAGGGAAGTGATCAAAATAATTTGATGACTTCCCGTTTGGTAGTCCGTACGGGAATCGAACCCGTGTTACCAGAATGAAAATCTGGTGTCCTAACCCCTAGACGAACGGACCTTCGCTCAAAAGAGGCGCAAAGATAGCCCGCTCATTTGGAATTGCAAACGCATGAAATAAAATAATTGCTCTCAAGGAATCTTTTCGTTGGTTTTAGCATTAATGAAATATATTTTTGATCTCACAAATAATCTTTAACCCAACAAAAAATGACAAAAGTCGGAATTAATGGATTTGGCCGCATAGGGCGCCTTGCCTTCCGGGCAGCTATCGACAGAAAAGATATTGAAGTTGTAGGCATCAACGATATCGTTGATCCTGATTACATGGCATACATGCTTAAGTACGACTCCACCCACGGCCAATTTAAAGGCACCGTTTCGGTAAAAGATAAAAATTTGGTTGTTAATGGAAAGACCATCCGCGTTACCGCAGAAAAAGATCCGGCCAATTTGAAATGGTCTGAAGTTGGTGCTGAGATTGTCATTGAATCAACCGGCTTATTTTTAACACAGGCCGATGGCCAAAAGCACATCGCTGCAGGTGCAAAAAAAGTGCTGATGTCTGCCCCTGCCAAAGATGACACCCCAACTTTTGTGATGGGTGTGAACCACAAGAAACTTACCGCACAACATACGATCGTATCAAACGCATCATGCACTACCAATTGCCTTGCTCCTATAGCAAAAGTATTGAACGATAAGTTTGGTATCGTTGAAGGCCTGATGAGTACGATTCATGCAGTTACGGCTACCCAAAAAACGGTAGACTCTCCTTCGGCCAAGGACTGGCGCGGAGGCCGTGGTGCCTATCAAAATATTATTCCTTCTTCAACAGGTGCGGCCAAGGCTGTGGCTTTGGTCATCCCAGAATTGAAAGGAAAATTAACTGGGATGTCTTTCCGTGTTCCTGTTGCTGATGTATCGGTAGTTGACCTTACCGTACGCTTGGATAAAGCCGCAACCTATGATCAGGTGAAAGCTGCCATGAAAGAAGCCTCTGAAGGTGAACTGAAAGGGATACTCGGTTATACTGAAGATGATGTAGTGTCGCAAGACTTCCTGGGAGATGCTCGTACTTCTATTTTTGATGCCAAAGCAGGGATTGCTTTGAACGATCATTTTGTAAAAGTGGTATCGTGGTATGATAACGAGTGGGGCTACTCCAATAAATTAATTGACATGGTGCAAGAACTCGCAAAGTTCTAATTTTTGTCAGATTCTTAAGCATAAAAGACGCCACAAGCGTCTTTTATGCTTTTATCCCCAACCCGAACAGAAATCCCTTCAAATTGTTAAATTGCTATATATTCTAAATTATGATCCAAGCAGGTGTGGATATTGGCAAGGTAAAAACGAGCTATTTCAACCTTTTGGCCGTTATGATGACCAGCCAAAAGATTGAAAGCAAATACATTCGTTGCCTGGTGAAATGGGGAATTCAGTTAGGGGTAAATGTGGATGACCTCAAGGAACTGGAAATAACCAATGCAACCATACCTTCCGATAAGGCTGGGCGGCTGGAAGCCCTCTATCACCTTATTTACATGATTTACTTGGACAAAGTGGTAGAAGACGTGGAATTAGAAGTGGCAACGGCCTTTGCCGAAAAATTAGGCCTTCAAAAGGAGCTGGTGGGTGACTTATTCAAATCCATTGCCACTCTCGGCTATGACAGCTACTCCGTTCGGGATGTACGCAAAGAAGTCGAGGATTTCCTCAAACTTCAAAACTCCTGACCCTATCATTAAACCAGTATTTTAAGTTTCTCCTCTAAGTTACGTTACGGGTGTAGGTTTTGATGTGGATTTCAAAAAATCCAGGAAGTTAACGGCTGCACATTTACACTACGAAAAACACAAAACTTATGAGAACCATGAAGATGATTAACAACGCAGGGTTAAAGAGCCGGATCCGACAAGTTTTGTTCTTGTTGATCGTTATTGTTATTGGGATAATTATTTCACATGCGCTTGGAGCACAAAAACCGTGAGCTATCGTTATTCGGTAAGATATCAAGTTACATTAGCCTGCTAAATTATTGACCTGCTTTCCGGCAAGAGTTTTTTATTTCCCTCAATTTAAGATAATTCCAAGTTGGCGTAGCTTTACGCTATGCAAACCAGTAAAGAAATTTTTTTAAATAATTTGGCTCAGACCTCACCTTATCCATTTCTCATTGAGATAGAGAAGGCAGAAGGAGTTTTTCTCTATTCACCCGACGGAAAAAAATATATTGATATGATTTCCGGTATCGGGGTCAGCAATATTGGTCACCGCCACCCCAAAGTTGTTCAAGCCATCAAAGATCAGCTTGACAAACATTTGCATGTGATGGTTTATGGCGAGTATATTCAAAGCACTCCTAATCTTCTGGCAAAGAAACTCGCCGAACTTTTGCCAGCTCAGCTCAACTGTACCTATTTTGTCAACTCAGGAACCGAAGCGAACGAAGCTGCTCTCAAATTAGCGAAGCGTGCAACGGGCCGAATGGAAATCATTTCGTGCAAAAAATCTTATCATGGAAGCACACACGGTTCGATGAGCGTTTCAGGAAACGAAACCAAAAAGAATGCATTCCGTCCGCTCTTACCTGGCGTAAAATTCATTGAGTTTAACAATGAGGAAGATATTCGACAAATAACAGAACGAACCGCTTGCGTGATCATGGAGACTGTGCAAGGAGACGCCGGCGTAAGAATCCCCACCAAAAAATATTTGCAGGCGGTAAGAAAAAGATGCGATGAAGCCGGTGCGTTTCTCATTCTTGATGAAATTCAATGCGGCATGGGCCGAACTGGTACTTTATTTGCGTTTGAGCAATTCCAAATTGTGCCTGATGTTCTCACCATTGGTAAAGCCTTTGGTGGAGGCTTACCGATTGCCGCCTTCATTTCCAGCAAAGAGAAAATGCAATTGCTTACGCACGATCCCATGCTCGGTCACATTACAACATTCGGAGGCAATCCTGTTTGCTGCGCGTCTGCTTTAGCCACTCTACAAGCTATCGAAGATGAAAAAATTCTTAGCCATGTCGAATCGAAAGGAAGACTCATTGAAAGTTTGCTCAGCCATCCAAAAATAAAGGAGATTAGAAGAATCGGCTTAATGTTCGCTATCGACTTTGAAAATGAAGATCGGGTAAACCGAATAGTTCAGAGTTGCAAAGAAAATGGCGTGATCTGCTACTGGTTTTTATCTCATCCTTACAGTTTTCGCATTGCTCCTCCCCTTACCATTACCGAAGAAGAAATTCGGATGGCGTGCACTGTCATTTTGAGAGCAATTGAAAATTCGTGATCTTTCAAAATATGGAGACATTACACACGCAAAGACTTGATAAAATTTTTAAGTCACTAACAATAATCGCTCTGCTGATTACTGCTTTGATCCTGGCAAAAGATATCATCCTTCCAATTTCATTTGCCGCTTTGTTTTCGGTTGTCCTTCTTCCCATTGCAAAGCAGATTGAAAATAAAACAGGGCGAATTTTTTCTATTATTATTACTCTACTTTGTTCTATTTTGGTTGTTGCTCTTTTCACCTGGTTTGTTATTTCTCAGTTAAAAAGTTTAGTCAGCAGTTTGCCAGATTTGGAGAATAGATTTTTTGCACAAGTAACTGTGATCAGTTCGTCGCTGAGCAAGCAATTCAATATCAGCACAGAAGAACAAGACCAGCTTCTCAAAGAAGCTATAAAAAACCTCTCCAACAACGCTGCTGATTTACTTGTCTCCACTTCTTATTTAGTTTATTTTTTCATTCAAGTGCCGATTTATATTTTCTTGTTTTTGTTTTCCCGAAATCGCTTCAAAGATTTTCTAGTGGCGCTAAACATTGGTTCGGACCTAAAGTGGAAAGATGAAATACAAGGCGTAGTGCGCCATTATATCTCGGGACTTAGCCTTGTCGTGTTTATTGCGGGGGTTCTTAACAGCATTGGTTTGTTGATTTTAGGAATTCCACATGCTATCTTTTTTGGATTTCTTTCTGGACTTCTCACTATGATTCCCTATGTTGGAATTACTATTGGAGCTACACTTCCTACTATCTTAGCTTTTATTACTAAAGATAGTGCATGGTACGCAGTAGGTGTAATTAGTGTTCACATGTTTGTTCAATTTTTAGAAGGTAATTTCATTACCCCAAAAATCACCGGTTCAAGAATCAGTATCAATGCACTTGCAGCAATCATTGCTCTGCTGGTGGGAGGAAAAATATGGGGGATTGCCGGAATGATTTTGGCGGTGCCAGCCGTTGGTATTTTAAAAATTGTCCTTTCTTATTCGAATGAATTAAAGCCTTTGGTTATTTTATTAGGTGACGAGAAAAATGGAGAGCCAGAGATGCCCATCGAGGAAAATAAAAATTGAATTTTATGGATATGAAGAAGTTTATTTTCTTTTGGTTGGTGCTAATTCCTTTGAGTAGTTGGGCTCAAAGTTTAGAGGAGTTGTGCAAACAACGAGTTGATTCGAATGAAACACCAGGAATCGCAGTCGCAATAATTGAAGACGGCAAAAGTAAATTCTTCTATTATGGGAAATCCAATTTATCAACACGCGAATCAGTCACCTCAAAGACTCTTTTTGAAATTGGATCCGTAACCAAAACGTTCACTTGTTCTGTTCTTTCTTACCTTGTACAAAAAAATGAACTAGCCCTAAGTGATCCGGCCCAAAAGCATTTGCCTTCTTCCATTTTACTACCTGAGAAGAATAAGAAGTCAATTACATTGCTCCATCTTGCCAGCGCTCACTCAGGGCTTCCCCGCATGCCTGGAAACTTTAGTCCTGCCGATCAGTCCAATCCCTACATCGATTACACTGAAAAAGAATTAACTGCCTATCTGAACAATTGCGAGTTAAAAAATGAGCCGGGAACAACCTATGAATATTCAAACTTGGGAATGGGATTGTTGGGATTCATTCTTACACAACAGAAAAACAGACCCTATTCAGAATTAATCAAGGAGATAATTCTTTCTCCATTAGGAATGAACCAGACGTTTATCAATGGATTGGGGAGTAGCAAACTTCTGGCAACTGGTTATCGAGACACTAGTCCTATGAAGGCATGGACCTGGACCAATCAAAGCGTGCTCACGGGAGCTGGTGGTATCGTCTCCAATGCTGAAGACATGCTGAAATTCCTGGTTGCTCAATTGAACTCTGATAACTCAACTTTAACTGCCGCCTTCAAGGAAGCTCATAAAGAGCAAAGCGAAGCGGGGAGCCCAACTATGCAAATCGGTTTAGGTTGGCATATACGCGAACATAAATACGTTTGGCACAACGGTGGAACAGGGGGCTTTCGTTCTTTTGTTGGATTTGATCCGGTGAAAAAAAGAGGGATCGTGATCTTGACGAATTCTACAACTGGTGCCGATGATTTAGGATTTCATTGGCTTGACGAGTCCGTGCCCCTAAAAGAAATAAAAATGCCAGTGGCATTAGACCCAACAGTACTAAAAGAATACGAAGGAGTTTACAAAATCAATCCAACATTTAAGATCACGATCACCTCTAAGGGCAAGGATCTTTTTTTGCAATCCATGTCTATACCCATGGTTTTGATTTACGCTGAAGCGCCCGATAAATTTTTCTTTAAGACATCAGACGCCAAAGTGATTTTTAAAAGAGGAAGCAACAATCAAATTGAAAAACTTGTGCTCTCTCAAAATGGGGTGGAACGCGAAGGGTTGAAAATCCAATAAGAGAGTTATCGGACCTTCTCTATCACCAAGTTATGGTTGGTGTAAATGCAAATGTCGGCGGCAATGCTTAAACTTTCGCGAACAATTTCCTCTGCCGAAAGTTGGGGAGCATGCTTGATCATGGCTAACGCGGCCGCCTGGGCATACATAGCGCCAGAGCCAATAGCAGCAACATGATGATCCGGTTCAATGACATCACCTGTTCCCGATAACATTAAAATTTCATCTTTGTTGCAGACAATCAACATTGCCTCAAGTCTGCGCAGATAGCGATCCATTCGCCAATCTTTGGCTAACTCAATAGCAGCACGCTTCATATTGCCACCATATGAATTCAGTTTTTCTTCAAAGCGATCAAGTAGTGTAAAGGCATCAGCGGTCGAGCCTGCAAAACCAGTGAGCACTTTACCATCTTGCAGCTTGCGGATTTTTCTCACGTTGCTCTTCGCGATAGTATTGCCCATCGTAGCCTGCCCATCGCCACCAATGGCAACTGAGCCGTTGTGATGAACTGCCAGAATGGTTGTCGCGTGGATTTTCTCCATGATTAGATCAAAATCCGAACCGGATCTTCGAGAAGTCCTTTCAACGTTTTAAGGAAGGCTGATCCTACAGCACCGTCAACGGCACGATGGTCGCACGACATGGTTACTTTCATCACATTACCAGGAACAAGCTGTCCGTTTTTAACGATTGCAGTTTCTTTTATTCCGCCAACGGCAAGAATACAAGCATCAGGTGGATTAATGATGGCTGTGAAATCTTCGATGCCAAACATTCCAAGATTCGAAATAGTGAATGTACTTCCCTCCCAATCGCTAGGTTGCAATTTTTTATCATGTGCTTTCTGAGCAAGGTCTTTCACCTCAACGGCAATATGTGAGAGCGATTTGTTATCGGCAAAACGAACAACCGGAACAAGTAAGCCATCTTTCACAGCAACGGCAACTCCGATATGAATATGATTGTTTCTGCGGATCTTGTCACCAAGCCAGCTCACATTTACATCCGGATGCTGACGCAATGCTGCAGCAACCGCCTTGATCACTATATCATTGAAAGAAATTTTTACTGGAGCAATTTCGTTCATACTCTTGCGCGCTTCAACGGCCCTGTCCATGTTGATCTCCATGGTGAGATAGAAATGCGGAGCCGAGAATTTACTTTCTGCCAGACGTTTTGCAATGGTCTTGCGCATTTGTGATACCGGAACTTCTTCGAAGCTCTCCTGCCCTACTACTTGAGGTAATACAATTGGAGCTGAAGTTTTTCCGTCGGAAGATTTGGCTGGTGCCGCAGATGGCTTATAGCTTTCTACATCGTGCTTAGTGATGCGTCCGAGATCACCAGTGCCCTGAATTTTACCGATATCGTAACCTAAATCCTTCGCCATCTTCTTTGCCAACGGAGATGCTTTCAACCTTCCATTCGTTGAAGCTGAACCATTGGATGACGATGTTGAGCTAGGAGCAGCTACCGCGGTTGAAGCAGCAGCTGGTGCCGCCACTGTTTTCGCACCACCAGAAGATTTAGCCTGATGTGCTTTTAATAATGTTTGCCAATCGGCATTCTTCTCGCCAATGATTGCCAATACATCATTGATCTTTACAGCTTCTTTTTCTTTGGCACCGATATAAAGTAATGTCCCTGTATTGTACGATTCATAATCCATCGTGGCTTTGTCGGTTTCAATTTCTGCCAGCAACTCACCTGTCTTGACCGCATCACCAACCTTTTTATGCCACTTGGCAATTACGCCTTCACTCATGGTGTCACTCATCTTAGGCATGAGAGCAATTTCCGCTTTAATGCCTAATGTATCTATTGCTGGGGCTTCAGCAACTGCGACTGCTGCCTCTTGCTTGGTCTCCACTTTGCCTCCTGCTGCGGCTGTGGTCTGTGCTCCAGCAAGCAAAGCAGAATAATCTTCTCCTTTGTTACCAATAATCGCCAACACCGCGTTGATCTGAATGGCCTCGCCTTCTTTAGCACCCAGATACAGAACTGTTCCAGCGTTGAATGATTCATAATCCATCGTGGCCTTGTCGGTTTCAATCTCTGCCATCAGTTCGTTCGACTTCACCGTGTCACCTACCTTTTTATGCCACTTGGCGATCACCCCTTCCGTCATGGTGTCGCTCATCTTAGGCATCCTAACAATCTCTGCCATTATTTTATCCTTTAGGAATTGAAATTACGATTTAGAGTGTCAAAAATAACCGTATTTGGACGATTTTCAAGCACTGATTATTTGGGCAAAAATTAAAAATTTATCGTGCCGATCAGCACCTCAAATAGAGAAGTAGATGGCTGAATTCCAACGGAGTACCTAAATCCAATATCCAATTGAGGAAGCAAGCGCATAACGTTAATATCAAATTTTACTTCAAACCCTGTTGAGGTATAGGTTTGGGTTTGCGCTGAACCAAATCTTCCACTTCCAAAGCCATAGTCAAGAAAACCATTCATTCGAATTCGTTGCAGATTTAAAAGCGGCCCAATCGCTATATCAGGATACACAATCGGTAAGGTATAGTTTGCCGACATCGAATAGAGATTTTGATAGCGTGTTATAGTTAGTCCACGTGGCAATGGAATTCCATTTCTAAAAACATAATTATTTGGATCGGCTGATATGGCTGGCATTCTTGAATATTGGTAGCCCCAATACCCCCAAAACGAATGGTGTTTAAAGAAGCCGGGGAAATAACTGATTCCGTAAAATGAAAATTGCGAACCACTATAGTCACCACCAAAAGGAGTTTCATAAGCATTAAGAAAAATGGATTGGCCCCATTTACTATAAATATCCCTCCTGCTTTGTTTTAAAAGTCGATATGCGGAAATTGAAAAATGATTATAGATCAAATCCCCATTGCCCTGATAATTGATAAGTGGATATACATATGTTACTGTGTCTTTTTTAACAGTGTTAATATAAATCACTGCCGGTATATACCTGGACTGGTTAATCGTGTTTTGAAAACTACTGACGCGAGTGAGCCCTACTGCATTTCCGATAGTAAAATTTCCATAGTATTTGGAAGTGGTGGTTATTAGCGGAAGGCGCAGACCTGCCTCCACATTTTTTTCTTTCCAACTGAAAGTCAAGTTTCTAGTTACAGACTTGTAAGTAGTATCATTGGCTGCATCGATCGTACCCGTTATCGTTTGCACATCACCCTCGTTGACCTTGCGATCACTTTGCCTCACCGAGAAATCAATAATGGGATACCACCCTTGATAACTAACAGCAGCTATCCATGAGCCCGTTTTCTCTGAAATATCATAAACGTACCCAGCATTGATAGTAGTTGTGCTTAATATGTCTTGTGAGGTAATTCCAACAAACGCTGATGTCAATGACGTGCTTACGGTTGCTCCCCAACTGTACGGATTGATCAATCCTTTCCACCGATGGTAACGCCTCGTATCGTATTGCTTCGTGGGCAGATTGTTTAATACTTGGGGGCTTCCTTCTTGCTTTACCAAATAATTAAATGTGCTGGGCGATTGTACTCTCTGTTTCCAAATTTTCCATGTTGATGGATCAAAAGAAATTTTAGCAACATCCATTCCGTTTCTTCCTTGTTCATTATAGTAAATCCATTTTCCATCTCTCGAGAGGGCTGGATTGTACGAACCATATTTACTACACGTAATTTGAAAACGCTCGCCTGATTTCACATCGAGTGCGTAAATATTGTCAATACCACTAATCGGCGAGTTGTACAAAATGAAATTTCCAAATGGAACAGGGTAGCCAATATTTTCATTGGAGAACTCTGTGAGACGGTTATATGTTCCCGTTTCCAAATTAAATCTCACAATAGCTTTTCCGTTTTTATTTGTGAGTAACGTTATAATTTCTTTTCCATCACTTGTCCAGCGGGGCATGGAGATAAAATCGTTATCGGGATTGTCAAACGTTTTCAAAATCTGTCCACTGAAATAATCCAGCACCACTAATCTCGTCTGGTATTCAGTGCTGGTTTCAACAGTTGCCACTTTGTAACCATCGGACGAAAGAGCAGCAGCAGCATAACGAGCTTTGGTACTGGTATTGATCACATGCCTTTTGCCACTTCCTAAATCATAACCAACAATGGAGGAATAGTTTCTCACTTGCCACCGCGGATCAAACCTGAATTCATTCCAAACAATTCGGCTGTTTGTGGCGGACTGCATGCCAGATTCATTGATAATCCCCTGCGTGTACATATTTTTCTCAGCCGCATCTTTCAATACCACTAGTTTTTCAATGTCGCCAATCCCTGCTTTTCTTACAACTATACTTCCATCTTCTAATTCTTGTGGATACAAATAATCCGTGTAAGCCTTTGTGGTTCGGGGATTAACTCGTTCAAATGACGTGAGCTTAAGTGAATCTTGTTGCATCCTCCATTCTTTCTGAAGATCAGCAGCCATTTCTCTATACAGATCAGTTACATAAAGGCCGGTCTCCTTTTTTAAGGAAGAAGAAAACCGGAAGGGGATAAATGGAACATTCCAAGAGCGGGCTGTTATCTTATCCCAGATGGTAGGGTCTCCTGTTTTTTTTCGCAGGTAAGAAACCATGTGATAGCCGAGTACATAATGATCGTTGATGTTGTTCTTGTAAGATCGTAAATACTGTTTATGATAATTGAATACTCGCCCTTCTTGCAAATTGGTGCGCAAAATCAAATCAAAGTTAGGAATGCGGCCTCGCCCTGATTGTGTAAAAGCAGTTTCAGTAGCTACTGCATCACCTTCCCAGAACCATTGTGGTGCAGCAACATAGGCCATGCCAGCCAACACATTATAGCCAAAAACGTATCGAAATATTTTATTGAATCCACGAGTGGCATGCTGAAACTGTGCCATGTGCCGGTATTCGTGCGTGGCCAACAAGTTTAACCAATCGTTATTGCCAACAAAATTATAGTTCTGTGTAGGCATGGCGTAAAATTCAGATCTGCGAGGCGTGAGAGAAACGAAGGCATTGGATATTGCAGACTGATTTTGCAGAATTATCGAAATCTTGTTCGGAAGGGTCCCGATCGTTCGCGCCTCCGGCTCACGAATGCTTTCCATCGTGTTGGCCATGCGTTGCGCTTGGGCTTCGAAACCCTCAGGGTAAAGCAATCTGAAATTGGGCGAATTGATCTGATACCATTTCAGAGATGCAGGGTTGGTGGCGCTAACAGACGATTCCTGAGCATGCAGAGAAAAACTGAATGCGAACAAAAACAGAAAAACAACTTTCATCACATCAAATAAAACGCAAAAGCTACACCCAAAAAAGCCCGAAGTCAATAGTCAGCAGTAGATGACAACTATTTGACAGAACTGCAAGTCTTAAGTTTGTTTTAAAGAGTCAAAATAGATCTGTGCCTATCTGTGAAATCAGTGGCAAATAAATTTCCTATTTTTGAGAGATGTTTAAACGATTGAAAGAATTCTACCAGCAATACAAAGAATACGTTCGGGTGGACCTGGTCATGTATGGAGTAATGATTCTCCTGATCATCTTGTATTTTATTTATTCAGTACTTTTCTAAAAAAGAAAAGCCCCGGTTTCCCGAGGCTTTTGAGTTTTTAATGATTTGGTCTTAAAATTTAAATGTCAACTGACCGTAGTAGGTAGTTCCGAGTTGGCTGAATTGAGAGCCATTGTACCCCAAAATGCGATAGCGACCGCTGAATTCAAGGAAGCCTTCTAAAAGTTGCTTCTGAGTTGGGTCGGCCAATGTAGCTTGCGCAGCTGCATAATTGGCGTCTGAAGTATTTCCTGTCAACTCCAATTTCCATTTCGGTAAAACATTAAAGATGTTATTAACTGTAAAAGAAAAGGAAATGTTCTTGGTGAATTGGTATCCAACATTTAAATCGGTTACCACTGCAGGAGAGAAGACTTGCTTGATGTTATTCATTACGCTTCCTCCGTTATCAAGGTCCTGGAATTTAGTTGGTCCAAATAACGTGTTGTTCAACATTATATTAAATTTATTTAGACTATAATCAAGACCAAGAATAGCTTTATACTTCGGACGACCTTCAGTCAACAATGACTTTACCTGTGTATTTAGGATAGTAGCACCCGCAGACTTAATGGCTGCTGGATCATTAGGAGAACCAAGAATATCATTAGCCAAAACGAAGTTACCAGCAAGGTTAATCCCTAATTTTCCTTCTCCTAACGGAAGGTTCTTGTAATGCGCTACCACGTCCAATCCTTTGGTATTGGTTTTTATTCCATTGATAAAGAACTGTACACTTGACAAGTTTCCTGCGGCCAGGATCTGACCCAATTGGCTGGTTGGATCATCGGTAGAAATAGACGAACTGTAAACGATCCGGTCGCTGATAGTGATGTCGTAGTAATCAACGGTTACACTTAGATTATCAACGGGTGTTAAGCCCAAACCCAAAGTGTAGTTCAGTGAGTTTTCAGCCTTTAATTTGGGAATACCGAGGGCAAACGCTTCCTTGCTGATGTTATTAAATAAACCTGAAAGCACAATGGTTCCACCGGCAAAACTGGCTTGCGTAGATTGAGCATAAATCTGATGCAAGGTTGGCGCACGAAAACCCGTTGACGCGGATCCACGAATAACCAATTTATCTTCAATCAATTTGTAACGCGAAGAAACTTTCCATACAAAGGCGTTACCAAAATCACTATACCTTTCACCTCGCACAGTACCCTGAACTAGGAATTTATCGGTAATGTCCCAAGTAGCATCGAAGTAGGCACCCATGTTAAAGCGGCTGTTTGTTCTCGCATTTTCAGCTCGGATGCCGGGGAATGAATTTGCGCCCTCTCTTGAATAAGAAGCGGTATCACCAGCAATAATTTGGTAGGTTTCACTTCTTGCTTCAGCACCAATACCAATATTAAAATTACTTGTAACCGATTTATTTAAATCTATGTTTCCCACAACGTGTTTGAAATTATACCCTCCTGGCTTAAAAGACGTAGGGCTAGACTTTCCAAGTGAGCGATTTACAGTATTGTTCACACTATAGGTTTGTTCGTTTCCACCCACTGTAAGACTTGCGTCATGTCTCCACCCATTGGTCTCATTTCTTATACCTAAGGTGGCATTATAATCTTTCAAGTCACCTTCGAAAGTTGGCATATAGCCTACGTATCCTTTATAAAGGCCAGCAGCCTGATCAGCTGCAACCTGGTTATACCGAACCGTTGATCCCTTCAATGGGTCAGAATTAAAATAAAAACTTGGATCTAGGGTATAATCCGGAGCATTAACATTAGCTGTATGAAGTAATAGATCATCCACCCTCCAATAAGGAGGGCGATAGTTGGCATTACTTAAAACTTTCTTGGTGACAAATGCAGCATTGCCATAAAATTGACCAGTCTCACTGATCGGAATCGCAAAATTAGCGAGAAATTTCATAGAAGATGTGGCTCCTGTACCGTTGATGTTACCACCTGTTGGATTTACCTTTAAAAAATTGATAATACCGGCATTTGTAGGATTTGATAAAGCAGTGACATAATCTTGACTTATTACAGTAGGGTTACCACTCCCATCAAGGGGTCCTGATCCAGGAACACTGCCAAAGGTAGCAACCTCAGTTAAAGGATCTATAGCGCCAGATCGTACAGCATTATCTTGTTGCTTCACTTCAACTGTATAATTTAGGAAGCCTCCCTTTCCAACATTTGCACCACTGTTTAGAGATAACCCGTACATTCCACCATCACCCTTGCTTGTTACACCAGAGGTGACATTCAATGAAGTATACTCAAATCGGTCTTTCAAGATCACGTTCATAACACCGGCAATCGCATCAGAACCATATTGTGCAGAGGCACCATCACGTAAAATTTCTACTCGTTTAATGGCTTGTGTTGGTATACCCGAAAGGTCGACCCCCGTCTCCCCTCTGCCAGGAGCAAACTGAACCATCAATAGCGAACTTAAATTTTTTCGTTTGCCGTTAATCAACACTAACAATCGGCTTGGCCCGAGGTTTCTTATTTCGTAAGGATCCAACAATGTAGTTGCATCATTTACAGGAGTGTTTACCGTATTGAATGAGGGCACCCGGTATTGAAGAGCTTTATCAAACGAAGGCTGCCCTGTGGAGATCAAATCCTTCGCCGTGAAATTATCCACAGGCATAGGCGTGTCGGTAAATGTTCGCTGCGCACCACGGCCCACGCTCACAACTACTTCCTGAAGTTCTTCTGTACTATACACCAAAACAACAGCTACACTATTGGAAGCTGGTATAGCCACCTCCTGAGTTATATAGCCAATAAATGAAATAACCAGTGTTGCGGCCTCTGCTGGAACAGATAAAGAAAATTTGCCATCAACATCAGTAACTGTACCTGAAGTACTACCCTTTACTACCACATTCGCTCCGGGCACAGGTGATCCATCAGAGGATGATGTAACGGTTCCTGTTACTTGCCGATTCTGCGCATTGACAATAAAGACCGTACTATAAAAAATTAAGACTAGTAATAATTTTCTCATAACTTTTGGGGTTGGTTAACGATTAATTTAGGTTAACCAATGTTACTAAAAAAAAATCAGAAATAGTTGTTCCTCAACAATTTTTTACCTTGCAATCGTTTACATAATTATATGAAAATAGAAAAACCTTTTTTTACAACTTTTGTTCTCGTTTTTATTTTTCTTCCAGGTATTGTTTTATCTCAAACTGATTATGCCATCCGGGTCAATGGGGATACAGTTAAGGGAAGCCTGAAAATACTTGACTATGAACAGATCGATCGTGTTCAAGTTAAAACCAACAAAGAAAAAACAACCCTCACTAGCCTACAGGTTAGGTGCATTAAAAAGAACAACGAACTTTACAGACCTGTAAGGCGTGATAACACAGCACACTTTATGAAAGTATTGATAGATGGATATTTGAGTCTCAACGCATTTCATCTATCGAATCAAAGTTCATGGGATGGGCGTTACCTTACTAAGTTGGATGGCACCGGAATGGAGGTTCCCAACCTCAGTTTTAAAAAGTCACTGGGTAATTATTTGTCGGATTGCGAAATTGTAAAGGGTAGAATAGAGAAGGGAGAACTTCGTAAAGGTGATCTTGAAAAGATTGTTAACGAATATAATGCATGCTTACAAGCCAAATCTCAAACGACAAATACCAAGGTCTCACCTCCCGTTACTATTGAAAATGACAAAACAATTGCCTTGAAGAATTTTGTCACTAAAGTTGAGGCCGAAAATTTTCCGTCTAAAAAAGACGCGCTCGATGTGTTGAAAGATATCCAAACAAAGGTTACTAAAAATGAGCCTGTTCCTAATTACCTGTTTGAAGGATTAAAATCTTACCTCTTGGATACCCCTTCGTTAAACAAAGACTTAGAAGACCTAATTGCTTTATTGAAGAAATGAGGGTAAGAACTTTTTGATTGATTCAGGTACCTGACTTTTACTCATCCAAAAGGAGAACAGTGCACAAATAAAAACTACAACAGCGTACAGAAAAAGCTGGCCACCGTCATCGCGCATAACTCCAATTACTAAAATATGAGATGCAATCGCTCCAGCCATCATTCCTGCGGCCAACAAAGAACCTAACCAAACGGTGGTTGGGATCAGAATCAATGCGGAAGCAATAAGTTCTATTATTCCGGTGCCAATTCGGCCCCACGATTCTGCACCCAGTTTCGTAAACAGCTCTACTGATTCTTGTGCACCTGTGAATTTAAAAAACAAAGTTTGGAGAAGGATGATTGCAGTTACTATCCGCGCAACCCAAAATAGGATGATCAATATTTTCATAGTACGAATAACGGATCAATAACAAACAAAGATTGTCTTCATCACGACAGAGATTAAAGTTAGCCACTTTAATCATTAAAAAAATTCATGGTGCGCTCTGCACCAATAGTACAAAAGGAGTAAGCCATATCAGCCGCCTTATCCATCAAAGAAGGAAGCGTTGCAATTTCTTCTCTGGAGAAATTACTCAATACAAAATCAACTTGCTGACCTTTGGAGAAATTGTTACCTATACCGAAACGCAACCGCGAATAATCCTGCCCATTCAAGACCAACTCAATGTTTTTTAATCCATTATGACCAGCAGCACTGCCTTTGGTGCGCATGCGCAAACTCCCAAACGGTAATGCGATATCATCAACAATTACTAGTAAATTTTCTTTTTGAATTTTTAACTCTTGAAGCCAGTAAGCAATAGCCTTGCCGCTTAAATTCATATACGTGTTGGGCTTAATCAAATGAAGTTGACGGCCCTTGTACTTGAACTCTGCTTTATCGGCAAGCCGATGCGTTTCAAATTTCAATTTATGGTTATCAGCAATTCGATCAAGGGTAAGAAAGCCGATGTTATGCCGGGTGAGCTCATACTCGGGGCCAATATTTCCTAAACCTGCTATGAGATATTTCACAATTGCGAATAAACAAAAAATCCCGCCATGAATATATCATAGCGGGATAGTTATAAAAAGTTACAAGATTATTTCTTCTTCTCGTCTTTCTTAGGAGCTTCTGCCTTTTTCGCATCGGCACCGGCCGCAGGAGCAGCAGCACCGGCTGCAGGAGCAGCACCAGCCGCAGGAGTTGCAGCAGCACCTTCAGCAGGAGCAGCAGCAGCAGTCTCTTCAGCAAGTTTAGCTGCACGAGGAACCTCTACCGAAGCAATAGCTGCCGCCTTCGGATCTAAGAATTCCAATTTGTCAATTTTAATATCAGCTACTTTAATAGCGTGGTGAAAATCCAATTCAGAACAATCAATGTCAATATGATCAGGCATGTCTTTCGGTAAAGCAAACACCTTGAGAGCAGCACGCTTACGAACAAGTAAACCACCTTTTGCAACACCTGGAGCCTGACCCACCAGGCGAGTAGGGATTTGCATTTTGATTTTGCGGTCTTCGCTGATGCGCAAGAAATCCACATGCAAAATAATTTCACTAACAGGATGAAATTGAACTTCTTGCATGATTGCCTGACACTCTTCGCCTTCAATGTTCAAATGAACAAAGTGCGCTTCGTTGGTATAAACCAAGTCACGAAAAAGAATAACCGGCGAATAAAAATGCACTTGGGTGTCTCCACCATAAAGAACACACGGCACATGACCTTCTTCCCTTACTTTTTGGGCGTCATTCTTGCCGAGATTTGCTCGTCGATACCCTATAATCTCAACAGTTTTCATAATTGTATATAGTTTAAATTGATAAAAAATTACAAGCGAATAAATAGTGAACTAATCGATTCATGATCGTGAATTTTTCTGATCGCTTTCGCGAAAAGATCAGACACAGTCAATACTTTTATTTTAGGTGAATGTCCTTTTAACGGAATCGTATCGGTGACCGCCATCTCCAGTAACCCTGACTTTTCGATATTCTCGTAGGCATTTCCGGAAAGCACTGGGTGAGTGCAAACTGCTCGAACAGAATTTGCACCTTTATCTTTCAGCAACGCCGCAGCACGGCAAATCGTACCGGCTGTATCAACTAAATCATCAACCAAAATCACGTCCTTTCCCTCCACCTCACCGATCAAGCGCATACTCTCCACCTTGTTGGCTTCGGTACGGTGCTTATCGCAAACGGCCAGATCCGCATTAAAAAATTTAGCAAAGCTCCGGGCTCGTTTAATGCCACCCACATCCGGGGAAGCAAACATGATATTTTTAAGTCCTAACGATTTCAAATAAGGAACAAAAATGTAGTTGCCATCAAGGTGATCCACCGGAATGTCAAAAAATCCCTGGATCTGATCCGCATGAAGATCGCACGTCATAATTCTGTCGGCACCGGCCGCAGAGATTAAATTCGCAATGAGTTTAGCTGCGATAGCAACCCTGGGTTTGTCTTTACGATCCTGACGAGCATATCCAAAATAGGGAATGATGATGTTTACGTTTTCCGCACTTGCTCTTCTTGCCGCATCAATCATGAGCATCAATTCCAGTAAGTTATCGGCCGGAGCAAAGGTAGATTGGACTAAAAAGATATCATGGCCGCGCACCGATTCAGAAATATAAGGCGACATCTCACCATCGCTAAAGTGTTGATAATTGACTTTGCCCAGGGGTTCTCCATAGGCATCGGCAATTTTCTCTGCGAGGTAGGTAGTTGCGCTTCCTGAAAATATTTTTACAGCCATCTTTTAAACAAAAACCCGCACCGATCCCGATAGCTATCGGGGGAAGCGGGTCAATTTGGTTGTCCTACTAGGATTCGAACCTAGAAAAGCAGAATCAAAATCTGCTGTGTTACCATTACACCATAGGACAATAGAACCTCCAAAAACCGAATTTTGGAGCGCAAAGGTAGGATTATTTTTGAATCTGAAAAACGCCCTAAAGAAGATTATTGGCCTCAATCACCATTCCTTGTTAAGCAGTATGAACCCCTGCCTTGGTGATCTTCTTCACCAGCAAGCTGGGTGCTCGCAACAGAACTTACCAATGAGCACCAATCCAGTTGATAACACCAACCGGGCGGAGAATCTCCCAATTTTCCCTTAAAGGCACGAGCTGCAAATACGTTTCTAAGTTTCTTGGACAAGAAACCCCGGTTAGAAAAAAAATAACCTTTTTGTATCTTCATCATCCAAAATCGGTGAATCATGGAAGTCAATAAAAGCAACCTCCTCGAGGAACTTAAGAATAACCCCAAGGTGCAAGGCTACATAGCAGGTTATGAGAGCGCCAGCGCCAAAAGCTTTCTTGAACACTATGCCTCCGTCAAAGAGCTTCTTCTCAACTATGGAGAACATTATAGAAACAGGGCGACCGATGACGTTATTCATTATCGTAGCTGGGCTGAACGATACTACTGGCAGATTGCCCAGAAAAAATTGTTCAACCTTCAATGCCTATGGCGTGCGGAAAAGATCGACTTGCCCATTGAAGTAACTTATGAATTCTCCTATTGGAATATAAACATCAAAGCATGCCCTTTTATCGAGCCCGTTACTGACGCTGAGATCAATGCCATGATCGGTTTTTTGGAAAATGCTCCCTATGACCATGATGACTACTATATCATCGACTGGCAAGATTATGACAGCTTCAAAGAGCCTGAAGCACTGCTTGGTGCCGGTGACGAGTATCCAAATTGGTATGCGTGGTACGATGTTCATATCGGTCCCACCGAGGTGATGTCGCTGCCCAACCTGCGCGGGGACTACCAGCAAAAATGTTTTGCTGCCTGGCGCGCTGCCCGGGGCATTGAGTTTATACCGTCCATCAATCAAAAACCTTTTTTATCGACCAGCCAAGTGGAAGACTTTATTCGAAAAGTGGAGCCCTACAAGATTTTAGATTATTATAATCTCTATACCAGGTGGTCGGGTAAAAAAGATAAAGTGGAAGAACTGAACGAGCAACTCGAAATCTTGTTTGAAGAGCCGGAGGAAGTATGGATCCCACAGGGCAAATTTCCGGATGCCATCTTTCAGGCAACCTACCTGTTGAGAATAAAAAAAATAAAATACCTCCTTCCACTCATTCACCAGCAACATCTTGAGCGTTTGGAGATGGGCATCTCCTACGAGTTGCACATGGATGAATTTGTGCAAACCAACCGGGCCACTTTCAAAGAAGCCAAAGATCTGCTGGAAGGCGAAAGATGAACGTAAAAAAAGTAGAGGTTTGTTTGGCGTATCACCAAATTGAATAGCTGAAATATTCGCTGGCGCGCGTTTGCAAACGAGCGCAAACATGGAGAAAAACTTCTGCCCACTTGATGCAAAAAGTACCCAAAAGATCAAGAACGAAAAATGCTTCCCCGCGCTTTCAATCACTCCCCCGCTTTTCGTACGGCCCAACGCACTCGGGCATCTCAATGTTGTTTTTGTACAACACGTAATGGGAAGACATAAACACTGTAATTGTTAGTTTTAGTGCGAACTGCGCGTGGACGTGCACGAGCAGCGCGGCTGAGACGAACAAGTTTACGAAGGCTTTTTATTCTCCTCCCCCCACAACCACTTCGTAGCTGGTCATCATGGCTGAGAAATATTCGCGATTCATACGGGCAATGTTGGTAACTGAGATTCCTTTCGGGCATTCAGCTTCGCAGGCGTATGTGTTGGTGCAAGCTCCAAAACCTTCAGAATCCATTTGAGCGACCATTTTTTCCACGCGTTCCTTGCGTTCAGCATGACCTTGAGGCAACAAGGCTAATTGAGAAACTTTGGCACTTACAAAAAGCATAGCAGAAGCATTTTTACAAGCTGCCACACATGCCCCGCAACCTATGCATGCTGCGGCATCAAAAGCTTCGTCTGCAATTTTTTTAGGAATGGGAATTACATTGGCATCCGGAACACCACCTGTGTTCACACTCACATAGCCACCGGATTGCTGGATGCGATCAAATGCCGTGCGATCAACCACCAAATCTTTGATAATTGGGAATGCTTTAGCCCGCCATGGTTCGACCGTAATGGTCTCGCCATCTTTAAACGTGCGCATGTGGAGTTGACAAGTAGTAGTTTGCAGCGGTCCATGTGGATGTCCATTAATATATAAACTGCACATGCCACAAATGCCTTCGCGGCAATCGTGATCGAAATGTATGGGTTCCTCCCCTTTTTTTATCAGGCCGGTATTTAATACATCAAGCATTTCAAGGAAAGACATATCGGTTGACACATGGTCGTGCTGATAAGTTTTAAATTCTCCTTTAGCTTCCCTGCTTCTTTGTCTCCAAACTTTCAATGTAATCTTCATGGATTCGTTAATCGTTAATGGTTATTTGTTAATCGTTATTAATTATTCGTTAATTCCTATTAACCGATAACGAATAACTTTTAACGTCTATTTATAGCTACGTTGAGTCAACTTAACATTTTCAAACTTGAGTTCTTCTTTGTGCAACTCTTCAGGTTGGTTTTCACCTTTGTACTCCCATGCAGACGCGAATGTAAATTCATCGTCTTTGCGTAGTGCTTCACCCTCGGGAGTTTGCGATTCTTCCCGGAAATGACCTCCACAAGATTCAGCGCGGCTCAAGGCATCGTCAACCATCAATTCTCCGAGCTCGATAAAGTCAGCAACGCGCCCTGCTTTTTCCAATTCCATGTTTAACTCGTTGGAACTTCCAAGTACATCTACATCCTTCCAAAAAGACTCCTTTAATTCCTGAATTTTTTTCTTGGCCGTTTTCAAACCCGCTTCGTTGCGCGACATGCCGCAATATTCCCACATGGTCAAACCCAGTTCACGGTGAAATTCATCAACTGTTTTCTTTCCTTTGATTGAAAGCAATTTATTCACTCGCGAATTCACCACATCGATTGCTTCTTTGAAAGCCGGATGATCGGTGCCCACTTTGTCATTCCAACCAATATTGGCCAGGTAATCACCAAGCGTATAAGGGATAACAAAGTAACCATCCGCCAGACCTTGCATGAGCGCGCTGGCACCCAAACGATTGGCACCATGATCAGAGAAATTCGCTTCGCCTAATGCATACAATCCGGGCACGGTGGTCATCAAATTATAATCAACCCAAAGGCCGCCCATCGTATAATGAACGGCAGGATAAATCATCATCGGCATTTCATAGGGATTGTCACCCGTGATCTGCTTATACATATCAAACAGATTACCATACTTGGCCTCAATTGTTTTTCTTCCATCGCGCTTGATCGCATCTGCAAAATCAAGGAACAC
>Ga0302323_100000653_pt1 | contig 27873 bp, 21 predicted proteins | sample Fen_T0_3_FD_201950 | JGI IMG/M metagenome (GOLD analysis project Ga0302323, IMG submission 201950) | Peat permafrost microbial communities from Stordalen Mire near Abisko, Sweden - Fen_T0_3 | ecosystem: Environmental > Terrestrial > Soil > Wetlands > Permafrost | place: Sweden: Abisko...
ATCGCAATCGTCGCTAATACGCCGTTGAGCGATGGATCAGTTCTTTTTCCGGTCGCGCAATTGACGACCTAAAAACAAGGCTATAAGCGCTGCGAAGAAAGACTCGCTCAACGCGCCGCCTCCGCCATCGGAGCCTGACCCACTGGACGATGAGCTGGAACTGGAGGACGAGGATGAGCTGCTCGAACTCGAAGATGAAGAACTGGAGCTGCTCGATGACGAACTTGAGCTGGAGGAAGAGGAGCCCGTTCCCGAAGAGCTGCTACTAGAAGAACTCGAAGATGAACTGGAAGACGCGCTGAGCGTAGTGACGTTGATGGCGGAGGTCTTGGCACTGGTATTACTGGCGGCATCGTATGCAGAAATAGAATACGCGTAACTAGTGGAAGCAGCTAAACCAGTATCGGAATAACTGGTATAGGGGGTGGTGCTGGTCAGCGTACCATTGCGATAAACACCGTAGCCGGTCACACCGACGTTGTCGGTCGAGGCGGTCCACGTTAGGTAGATCTGTGTCGCCGATGAGGCGGTTCCGGCGAGGTTGGTCGGAACGGTGGGCGCGGTAGTGTCGGCCAGATTGATCGTCAGTAACATCGTGGCGGTGCCGGTGCCGCCTGAGTTGCTGGCTGAGAACGTTACAGTATATACTCCTGCCGTCGTCGGCGTTCCGCTGATGAGACCGGTGGAAGTGCTGACGGTCAGGCCGGCGGGAAGGCCGGTGGCGTTGTAAGAGGTGGGGCTGTTGGAGGCGACGATTTGGTAGCTGTAAGCAGTACCGACCGTTCCAGTGTTGCCAGCCGTTACGGAAGAAGTGATCGCAGGGGGCGTGCTGCTTGAGACTGTATATACAAAAGCACCAATATCCCACGAAGACCGGGTAACCAGAGTTGGGTTGGGCCACGTGGAACCAGCGACTACACCTTGGCTGAACTCACCCCCGAGCGCGAACCCGGCCCCGCGTAGCGTGCTCGACGCGCTCAAAGAAAAATCATTATGCGATTGATCGGTGAATGTAGGGTCTGTACTATGCGAACCCGTGCCGGCGCCGTAGATCGCGCTGTTGTTGAGACTATCCCAACGATAGAAAAAATTATAACCCAGCGGAGCGCCTGCGGGAGTATTCCAGGTAAAGCTGCCTGTGTTGCCTACTGGATCATAACCTATGTTATTACGGGCGTAGAGCTGTCCAGATGTCTCATTGACAGAAAACGTATTTCCGGGCGCACCCGACCGCGAGATAACCGTATTATTATAAAAATAGAAATCTCCGGCGTCAGTGCCTCCGACTGCTATCCCATTGTTGGCATGACTATCGGCATAACCGTTGAATATATTGTCATAGACTTTCAACGCAGGGGTGCCGTTACCGCCCGAGCCCTGCAAATTTTCGAGCATGAGCCAAGACATATCTCCTGCGCCTGAGGTGCCCTCGGTCTCAATCCAATTGTAGCGAATCACTAAATTATAGGGATCTGGCCACGCACCGCCGTTGGCTCCGCTATGGTAACATTGAATGACGTCGTTATGTCTTCCAACTGTGTCTCCCGGGGCTTGATTTCTAAAGAAGTTGCCTTGAATCGTGACGTTATACCCATCGCCAAAAGAAAATACATCGGTTTGGTCGGTGAGGTTGGTACTAGTGATAAAATAGTTATTTTGAATGGTTAAATCATGACTGGGGCCATCGAACCATCCAAGAGACGCCATCCCGGTCATATAGCAATTTTGAATGGTGATATTATAGGTTCCACGAAGATCTATCCCGCACATGGTTCCAGTACCAAGGTCCCCGCCCGCAGTCACTCCATCGATTGTCGAATCGTGACTGGCGTTGCTGAATGAAAATAAAAAGTTGTTCGGCCAGGAGCCCGCAGTGGGTACGGTGACTGTACCCGCTGTGTGGTGCGCGGAAATATATCCGCTCCCTGCCTGCATAAAATAGCCACCTTGTGTGAAAGTGATATAGGAACCAAGAACCGCCACGTAATTCCCTGTACTAGGCGTGAAGGTCGCGCCTGACGCGTCCAAGACGAGACGACCAGAGCTGTTGCCTGTACCTGCTGTGCTTGGTGTGATTGTACTAGTGATAGAACCGGAGAAATAGACTGTGTCGCCTCCTGTGGGGAGTGTGCTGAAATTGTAGCTGGCTACGGGCCACGCGTTCGCTAGGCTCAGTCCGTTTTTAGACCCTGCGCCCGACTGAGTGACATAGTAATTGGTTGCCGAGTACGCTGGTACCCAGAAAAGAAATAAAACGAGCAGGTATTTCATTGGCGGGCTGTAGTGAGAATGGAGGAAGGCGTTGTGAAGATCCCACTAGTTCTAGTTTTGTTGTCGCAGTCATGACCTTGTTCGATGGCCCTAAAAATATACGTAGATGACGAGGAAGCCGATCGTTCGGCGTCATTTTAGCGGTAGGGATTTCATTTGAAAGTTAGCTATGGGGACAAGTTAGCTTTGATTTCATGGAGCCAAATAAAAGTCTACATCGACGATATCCTAGACAATGTTGAATTTAGACCTTGCAACGGTTTACAGGCTTTTGACCGCACCTGTTTTAATCGCCGTGCGAGACCCGCTTCACATTTTTGTGAAACATTTATCTGTCGATAATACATAGTTTTCAAAAACCAACATGGAACAGGATCCAACGGCGACGATTTGCACAATGGTAAGAGAACGAATCGCAACAATATAGAGTTTGCTCAACGCACCGCCACCGCTGCCACTTAAGGAGCCGGAGTTGCTGGAGAAAGAGGACGAACTGCTGGAATCCGGAGAAGAAGCGGTGGAGCTTGAGTGCGTGACCCTTACCGATTTGTCCGCAAGAATTCAGCGCGCGCCGCGACCGAAAAGGACGACGGGGAGGGTGGCGATCATGATCTTTAGATCTAACCAAAGGGTCCATTGATCGATGTAAGCGAGATCGAGCCGGACCCATTCGTCGAAGTCGGAAATATCGTTGCGACCGCGAACTTGCCAAAGGCAGGTAAGGCCGGGGCGCACGCTGTGACGGCGGCGGTGGGCGTCGTCACTGAATTTTTTAACCTCTTTCACGGGCAATGGACGCGGGCCAACAAGACTCATTTCGCCACGGAAAACGTTCCAAAGTTGTGGGAGCTCGTCGAGGCTGTAGCGGCGTAAGAAGCGGCCGAACCCCGTAACTCGAGGATCCTTGGTGATTTTAAAAACGGGTCCAGTCATCTCGTTGAAAGTGGCGAGGGTGGCTTGTTCTTTTTCCGCGCCGGTTTTCATGGAGCGAAATTTGTACATAGTGAATGGTAAGCCATTCAGGCCGGCGCGAGTTTGATGGAATACAGCTGGGCCTTTGGAAGTGAGCTTGATCAAAATCGCGATCAACAGCAACAGAGGCCCCAGTACGATCAGCATGAGAGTTGAGCCGATGAGATCGATCACCCGTTTGATGAGCTGATGACTGGGCCGTGTCGGTTGTGCGTGGTAGTGGATGACGGGTTCGCCAGCAAACCAGTCGACGCTCATGCCGAATGGGCTGCGCGCAAACACGCCGGGGCGCACGATCACTGTCACTCCTTCGCGTTCGCAGGCGGAGAGCACGGGCAAAAGGCGTGCCGTTTCGAGTCCGGCGAGATTAAAGACGACAGCGTTGATCGAAAAGTCATGCAAGATGCCGATCAGCTGTTCTAGGGATTCATTCCGCGGATCGAATTCGCTAATGCTTTCAACTTGTTCGCGTTCATCGGAGGTGAGCGCTTCTCGTAGAAGTCGGTTTTCTTCGGGGACGCCGACCCAAAGGATACGTTGGCGCCATCGAGTGCGGACTAACGAGCTCGCAGCAAAATGAAGAAACAACTCGTAACGAATGTAGCAGAGGAGTCCGCCAAAGGCGCAGGCGAGGAGAATGACAGATCGAGCGTATTGCGCGCGGACGAAAAACAGAAGCACGACCATCGTAATGGCGGTGAAAGTGACGGCGCGCATCACGAGAAAGATATTGCTCCACCGCGACACGATGCGCTGGTGATGGTAGAAACCCTGCTTCGTGAGGGTGGTTGGCCCAATGATGGCAATCGCTGGTAACAACCAGAGATATTCCTGGAAATCTCGCAGAGGCGCCATTTCCAAATAAGTGAAAGCAGTGCGCAGGATGTACGCTGCAGCGAGCGCGAGGGCGAAAATAAGTCCGTCGCAAACCTGCAGGAGCCGAGCGCGAATCAGGCGGGATTTGGTCAGCACAAGCAGAGAAGAGCCAAGGTTACTGGAAGAGCTTCAGATAGTTCTTTCCGTTGGTATCGGTGAAAGTGAGAACGCCGTCCTCAATCTTCGTCAGTTTCAGCTCAAGGGTCGGATCCACAACGTCGCCGGCACTAAAGAGCCGGTCGTTGAGGATAACCTTGCTCCCCCGGCCGGAAATGCGGACGCCGCTCACGCGAAGGCGATCGATGAAATTTTGGACACGGGCCGAATTGTTGACGGGAGTCGGTGCGCGCGGCGAGTAGAGGGGAGGCAATACGGTGGGTGCGGGCTTGGGAGGGACCGGAGCGGCGGCGGGCTTTGCTGCAGGAAGGGAGACGGTTGGCGCCGGTTCCGGCTGAGGCTGAGCCTTAACAACCGGAGTGGAAACGGGAGTAGGTGCTGATTCAACCGCGGGTGGCTGTGCGGCGGTTTTGGTTACTAAAGCTGGTTGTGTTCGGAAGCTGACGGTAGGCGCAGGTTCGGCGTTGACTGGGCTGGTTGCCGGCTGTTCTGATATGACCGCTGGAGCTAGCGTTGCCGGCTTTGTGGCTGCAGGTGCAGTGGCAGCGGAAAATACCACGGCGGCAGAGGGCTCTGGTTCGCCAGGGGTTTTAGCGACTGAAGGCGGCTCCGGCTGCGCGGCTTTTTTGGGAATAGGCGGCGCAATGGGTTCCATTGCCAGGGTCGGCTGGGGGAGTGGTACCGCGACCTGCGGGGACAAGGATGCATTGCCGGAAGTTGTGCCCTGTTCGGTCGATCTTGCTTCGTCGGTCGGCTCGCGTGAAGAACGTGTGAGAGTGACCGTGAGTCGGACCGCGATTGCTGCTACAGCGATGACGCCAAGTGTTACCCAGAACGTTTTTTGCGCAGAAGGCATGCGCGAATCGGGAGCTTCTTTTTCGTCGGCTTCCTCGCTGGAGGGATTGTAACGAACGGCAGAAACCTTGCGTTTTTCAGGAACTTTCTGAGGCGGATTATACTGGACCGCTAACGGGGGAGGGCTCGGGCTGCGACGTGGCGACGGTGGAGCAGGCGGCACTGCGGGAGCTTGCGACTCATTGAAGGGAGACGAAATGGTATCTGCGACCGGCGGAGTTTCTTCCGTCCGTTGCTGCTGGGCTTTCTTCAGCGCGTCATTGATCAGGCTCATCGCAGTGCAGGTCGAGCGCGGTTTACTCTCCAATCAGTTTCTTGAGATCGATCACGGCACGGCGTACGTCCCAATAATTGATCTCGTCCGATTCACGAATATAGGCTGAGAGCAGGGACTTGTCACAAAGATTATTGACCACGCGAGGGATTCCCTTGCTGAAGCCGTGGATCTTACGCATGGCGGAAGCGGTAAAGACGGGGCGGCCATTCCAGCCGGCCGTCGCCATGCGGTGGTTAACGTAGTGGGCAAGCTCGTACGGATCGAGCGGGGTCAGCTCACAATGCACTAGAATGCGTTGGCGGAGCTGCCGGAGTTCGGGACGGCGTAACACGGTCTTCAACTCGGGCTGGCCGATGAGAACGATTTGAAGGAGCTTTTGCTCGTCGGTCTCGAGGTTGGAGAGTAGGCGGATCTGTTCTAGGACTTCGAAGGAGAGATTCTGCGCCTCGTCGATAATGAGCACGATGTCACGGCCAGCCGTGATACGGTCGAGAAGCGCCTTATTCATCTGCAGCACGAGATCGTGCGGGTTGTCGGCCGTTGTCTCTTCGCCGAGCTCGTGGAGGATCGCCCGCAGCATCTGATTCTCGTTGATGCGGGGATTGAGGATAAGGGCAGTGTCGAAGCGGGCCGGATCGAGCTCGTTGAGGAAACGGCGGCAGAGGGTCGTTTTGCCACAGCCCACTTCGCCAACGATCACGATGAATCCTTTGTGCTGCTCGACCCCAAACTTGAGGTGGTGCAGCGCTTCTTGGTGCGTCGGGCTGAGGTATAAAAATTTCGGATCAGGCGTGATGTTGAAGGGCATCTCGTTGAATCCGTAATAGCTCTTGTACATGTCGGCTGGCATTTATGAATGATATCGGCGAAAGGCACGCTAAAATTTTGTAGATGCAGGTATAACATCTTGTTTTGAAACGTCCTTTACAAGCCTTGGTAGGGTTCGTTTATCTCCGCCATCCACTTTTGAACCTCCGACGCCTGATCATCTCGTTTTATTTGCTGCTGTTCCTCTGTCTGGCAGCAGGCTCCGGCGTCTTCTTTTTACAGACTCGTCGGGAGTATCGGTTGCTTCTGAGGACCGAGTCAGAGAGCCGCCAAACGCTCGCTGAGGCCCAACTTAAATTGCAGGAGCAGGAAAAGATTCTCGACCGGTTGCGCACTGATCCTGCTTACGTCGAACTGGTGATCCGCCGCCAGCTGGGTTACGCAAAACCTGAGGAAATGATTTTCCGTTTCGAAACGACGGGTGAAAACGATCTGCCGTTGAGTAATCCGCCTCGTAGAGCGCCGTAAACGCTATGATGGTTCACGGCGGAATAATTATTGCTCACGTACGGCGGCAATTTTTCAATTTTCCTCTTTAATTACCAAACATGGCCATACCTTCGATTATCGAAACCTTCCAAAACGCCGGACAGGGACAAGTCTTTGCTTTTTACGATCAGCTTACTCCGGCGGCACAGGAACAGTTGATCGCTGAGGCGGCGGAGATTGACCTGGCTGAACTGGATCGCCTTTGTCGCACGCTGTTGGTTAAAGGTGCGGCAACCGTTAATCTCGACGGGATCACGCCGGCTCCGTACGAACCTGTTCCGGAAAACGGTGGCAACGGTTCCGAGTGGGCACGGGCGAAAGGGGCGGGCGAGGCGGCTTTGCGAGCGGGGAAAGTAGCGGCATTCACGGTCGCAGGGGGGCAGGGAACGCGGCTTGGCTACGATGGCCCTAAAGGAACTTATCCCGTCACGCCGATTAGAAAGAAAACGCTTTTCCAGGTATTTGCAGAAAAGATACGAGCGGCCGGGCTGCGTTATGGAAAACCTATCCACTGGTTTATCATGACTAGTCATGCAAATCATGCGGCCACCGAAGCGTTTTTTAAGGAAAATAGTTTTTTTGGGCTCGATGGTGCGCGCGTACACTTTTTCCGCCAAGGCCGGATGCCAGCGGTCGATTTCAACGGCAAAATTCTCCTCGAAACCAAAGGCTCTATCGCGATGAGTCCGGACGGACACGGTGGTTCGCTTCGCGCTCTGGAACGCTGTGGTGCGCTCGATTTGATGAAGCGCGAGCAGATCGACACGTTGAGCTACTTCCAAGTCGATAATCCTCTCATTCGCGTGATCGATCCGGCGTTCATTGGATTCCATCTTTTGCGTGGTTCGGAAATGTCGAGCAAGATGGTTCCGAAGGCTTATCCCGAGGAAAAGGTCGGCCATTTTTGCATGCAAAACGGCAAGCTCATCGTGGTCGAATACAGTGATCTCTCGATGGATTTGCAGCGGGCGACCGATGCAAACGGCAAGCTGCGCTACCTTGCGGGAAGCATCGCCATTCACGCGCTCGATCGCGAATTCGTTCGTCGGATGGCGATAGGCGGCGAAGGTGTTGCATTGCCGTTCCATCGTGCCGATAAAAAAATCCCGACTATCGACGCCGCCGGGAATACAGTGAACCCCGACAAGGCCAACGGGGTGAAATTCGAGATGTTTGTCTTCGATGCGCTGCCTTTTTCGCGCAATCCGGTTGTGATCGAGACACGCCGTGCCGACGATTTCAGTCCGGTGAAAAACGCCGAAGGCATTGATTCTCCTAAAACCTGCCGCGAGGACCAAATGCGGCAATTTGCCCGTTGGCTAAAAGCGTCGGGAAAATCCTTGGAACTCGATCCCACCGGCCTGCCGAAGATCGACGTCGAGGTATCACCCCTTTTCGGATACGACGAAGACTCATTCGCCGACAGTATCGGCAAACGTTCGCTTAAACGCGAAGAACTTACCCACGGCTCTCTCTACCTAGAATAAACCATGACTACTTTGGAAAAAATTCAAACGGCCGCGCAAGCCAGACAGCTCCTAGCCTCTACCAACGAAAACCTCCAGGCGTGGCTGAAGGCCGGCCTGCCTGATTGGGCGATTGCGAGTATCGACGAACTTGTTGAGCAACAAGCCTGGTCTGAGCTGAACGACCGCTTTTACCGTTACCTCGAATTCGGTACAGGCGGAATGCGGGGGCGCACGATTGGTGTTGTTTCAGCCAAGGCAGAGACCGGCCAACTTGGCCCGCAGGGAACGCCTGAACACGCTGCCGTAGGCTGCAACGTGCTTAACGATTTCACTCTCATCCGCGCGACGGTCGGCCTGTTCCGCTACACGCATAACTATCTTGCCACGTCCTCGCGTAGTGAACTGCCGAAGCTCGTGATTGCGCACGACGTCCGTCACTTCTCGCGGCATTTTTGCGAGCTCGCCGCTTCTACTTGGACGAAACTTGGCGGCACCGCGTACATTTTCGATGGCCCGCGCTCGACACCGCAGCTCAGTTTCTCAGTTCGTTATCTAAAAGCGCATGCGGGCGTAGTCATCACCGCGAGCCATAATCCACCACACGACAACGGCTTCAAAGCTTACTTTGAAGACGGCGGACAGGTTGTTCCGCCGCACGACACCTCGATTGTGGCCGAGGTGAACAACGTTTCGCTTGATCAACTCGGGCAGTTTTTAACCAAGGATCTGGTTCGGGTCGTAACGCTCGGTCGTGCGGCCGACGACGCCTACCTCGCTGTCGCAACCAAAGCACTGCTAGATCCCTCTGTTTTCCGCAAAGCCAAGCTCAAGGTCGCATTCACAAATATCCACGGCACAGGCGCGATCGCTTCGGTGCCCTTGCTGGTGCATGCGGGCGCTGAAGTCCACGAAGTGAACGAGCAACTTAATCTCGATCCGCGCTTCCCAACGGTAAAGTCGCCAAACCCTGAAAACGCCGAGGCGCTTTCGAAGGCGGTTGCACTGGCTGAGGCGAAAGGGCTCGACCTGGTCGTCGCGACAGATCCCGACTGCGACCGCATGGGCTGCGCCGTGCGTAACCGTGAAGGCAAAATGGAGTTGCTCACCGGCAATCAGATCGGTGCTATGATGGCGGAGTATCGGATTAGCAAATACAAGGAACTCGGCTGGATTCCAAAGAGCGGTGTCGCTTCGGCCGTGCTGATCAAAACCTTCGTCACTTCGCCGTTGCAAGACGCCATCGGCCACGGCCATGGCGTTAAAGTCATCAACACACTAACGGGTTTTAAATGGATCGCGGCAAAGATCCGCGGATACGAAGAACACCTCAAGGCGAAGCTGCTCACAGTTGAAGGTATTGCGCTTGATTACGACGCTACGCCATTCGAGAGCCGTGCGAAACTATTGCAGAAATATAGCACATTTTACCTTTTCGGCAGCGAAGAAAGCTATGGTTACCTTGGCAATGACTACGTGCGTGACAAGGATGGTAACGCCGCCTGCCTGATGTTCGCCGAACTATGCGCCTGGGTGAAAAGCCGTGGCATGGCTGTGACTGAGTATCTCGACGACATTTATCTGCGCTACGGTTTCTTTATCGAAGGTGTGATTAATATTTATTACGAAGGCGCAAGCGGTGCAGCGAAGATCAAACGCATCTTGGATACGTACCGCTCCAGCCCTCCTACTGTGTTTGGCGACGTAGGCGTAACCAAGTTCCAGGATTTTGGCCGGGAGCAGATTTTTGATGCCGACGGAGAGAAGATCCCAACGCAGGACTTGTACTTTGTAACACTAGCAAACGGTTACAGCTTCGCAGCGCGCGGCAGCGGCACGGAGCCGAAGATGAAGTTCTACGTTTTCGCCAACGCGAAGGTGCTCACCGCCGGTGACCTCAAGACAATTAAGCTACAAGTGAAAACTGAGCTGGATCGTGTGCGTGCTTTGATCGAAACCGACGCGAAGAAGCGTGCTGAAAGCTAAATCGCGCTAAAGCCGACCAAGACCCAGCCGAACACGTTGCTCGCCGGATCGTGTTTGGCTGTGCAGCTATCAGCCGTCTATGGAAGACGTAGAGCCGCTTTCGGTACGACCTGCTAAAATATCTGCCGTTTTTTGCAGGACAGCTTTCACTTTATCGGTATCAAAAGGTTTTAATAAATAGCCTGAAATTTTGAGTTGCGCGAGAGCGCGCACTTGCTCGCGATCGTGATCGGAAGAGATGACGACAACACGAATCATGCGCAAGCTGGTGTCCTCTCGGATTCGTTGGATCAAACCGAAACCATCGAGTTTAGGCATGCGCAGATCCACAAGGAGAAGATCAGGACGCAAGCCAGCATGTAACTTGTCGAGTGCATCCTGGCCATCTTGAGCGGCAATCAATTCCCAATTAGGTTCGGACTTAAAGATCTCTTTCAGCGCGGTGCGCTCGGTATTATTGTCGTCAGCGACAAGCGCAGTGTGCTTAAGAAGATTTTTTGTATATAACGTCGGATTTGCTGCAACGCTGGCCAAGACCGGACGCAGGGTGGCAAGAGTCTTTTCTGCGTTGTAGGGCTTTAACAAATACCCAGAAATACTGAGCTTGGCGAGTGCGATGATTGTCTCTTTGTCACGAGTGCCAGAGGTGACTATGACTTTAATGTCTCGAAGCGAGGGGTCACGTCGCATGCGTTGCAGCATTTGTAGCCCGTCCATCCTCGGCATGCGTAAATCAAGCAAGCAGACGTCGGGGTGAAGTCCATCGCACAAGACGTCCATGGCGGCTTGCCCGTCTTTAGCCATCGTTACGTCCCAACCTGGTTCCACCTTCAAGATTTCACGGAGGGCAGTGCACTCCGTTTCTTGGTCCTCAGCGATGAGAATTCGTTTGGTGACGTTCATATTCTAGGAATCGACTTTGGTTGGTTGCTGCTGGTTTAGCAAATCAGAAAATTCCTTCTCTGCCAGTTCGAGCAGGCTCGGTATATCGTCAAGTTGACTCGCATCGGCTAACCTTTCCATTTCTGCACCTAGTTCTGATAATGAATGCGCTTGAATATAACGGGAGGAGCTTTTTAGCGAGTGGGCCGCGCGACCAAGGGCGTTGAAATCTGGCTGACTGATCGAGGCTCGGATTTCCGCTAGGCGTAGAGGCGCTTCTTTGAAGTATTGCACGGTGATGCGTTCAATCGCCTCCGGCGGAAGATTGCTGGTGGGGTCTGACGGTTTAGTTTCGGCTTCGTCGAGCATAGCGAGCAGTTCGTCGGCACTCATGCCTTTGGGCGCAGAAGTCGTTTTGCGCTTTGTGGGGGTCGCGCCGGTGTGAACCAGATGGAGCTGAGGGTCGTCTGGCATCGGCGGAAGAATGCTTCCGCTCTTTTCGTAAAACTCAATGGCCCGATCTAGCGCGAGATGGAGTTCTGCTTCACGCAGCGGCTTGGTTAGGTAATCGTTCATGCCAGCGGCAAGGCACCGTTCTCGATAACCTGATGAAGCGTTGGCAGTGTTTGCGATGATGTAGATGTTGTGATCGATAACCGCCGAGGCGGGGTCGCGAATAATGTGGGTCGCTTGAAAGCCGTCCATCACAGGCATGCGATTGTCCATGAGTACGACGGTCGCACGTTGCCGGGAAAGCCATTCAACGGCCAATTTCCCGTTTTCGACAAATTCGATCGTGTGCCCCATTTGTTTTACCAAAAATTCGGCAGCGACTTGATTAGTAGAATCATCTTCAGCACATAGTACATGTAAACATGCTCGGTGTTTTTTTAGGGATGTGGCATCTTGCGAGAATCGGCTCCCGACGGGAGCAAGGTCTTGAGGCGAACCCTCGCCCAAAGTGGCGGTAAATGTGAAGGTCGTGCCTGCTCCCGGAAAGCTTTCAACTTTTACGTTGCCTTGCATTAACTCAGCCAAGCTTTTGACGATCGAAAGCCCCAAACCTGTGCCGCCGAAGCGGCGTGACGTCGAGACGTCTGCTTGTTCGAAACGAGCAAATAGGCGCGCCAGCCGATCGGCCGGGATTCCTATGCCTGTATCCTTTACAGCAATACGCAGGACTACTTTGCCTTCGGCATTTTTTTCAGAAGAGACGTTGGTTTGGATTCCGCCGCGTTCGGTAAACTTGAGCGCATTACTTAAAAGATTGGCTAAGACCTGGCGAATGCGTGTCGGGTCGCCGCGAAGAACCGGAGGCAACCCAGGGGCGATCGTCCACTTGAACGTTAGGCCTTTTCCTTCAGCACGGATGCGCATTGGCTCAAGCGTTCGGTTTAGCTCCAGAATCGGATCGAAAGGGATGACTTCAATCGTGAGCTTGCCAGCTTCGACTTTTGCGGCGTCGAGGACGTCATCTAGGAGACCGAGTAGGTTTTCAGCGTTTTCGTGGGCCAGTTCCGTGTAGAGTTGTTGCTCCGGACTCATGGGGTGCTTGCGCAACACGTTGAGCATGCCGATGACTCCGCCGAGCGGTGTGCGGATTTCGTGGCTCATCACGGCAAGGAACTCGCTTTTAGCTCTCGTGGCTGCTTCGGCAGCTTCTTTGGCTGCGACCAGAGCTTTTTCAGAGAATCTGAAATCGCTGACGTCTACTGATATTGCGACAAAGTTTTGTACTTCGTGTCGGCTATCGAAAACGGGGGTGAGGGCTACTCGCCAGATAATTGTTTCACCGTCAGACCGTAGATAGTTAGCCTCGAACAGCGTGGAATGTCCTTTCAACGTGCGGCCCATCGAGACTTGGATGATCTTCTGTTCGTAGGCCGGCCACATATCTATGAAGCGCTGGCCGATGATTTCTTCCCTCTTGCGGGCGAGTGTATTGAGGCCGTTCTGATTAATCGCTAAACAGCGGCCATCCATGCCGAACATCTGTACGCAATAGGGCGAACCTTCAACCAGACTGCTGTTGCGCAGCTCCGAGGCAGTCAATTTTGCCAGACTTTCATGAATACGTTCGTGGGTATATGAAAAGGTTATGAGGAGCAGGGAAATCAGGAGTGCGATGAGCAATACGGGAAGACGCGCACTGCGCAGTAGCCCGTTCCAGTTCGTGGCTTTGGTGTCGATTTCTGCTACCACCCATCGTTTATCCGGACCAAATTCACCGATTGGCACCGAGGATGAAACCCATACGCCCCAATGGTCGACGATAGGGCCGAGGACAAAAGGTTGGTGACGTGATAGAGCCTGCAGATATTCCGGCGAAGCCTCGTCGTAATATTCCCCAGGAGGTGAGTAATCAGGAGATTCTGGTTTTTCCGAATCAGCTATAAAGTAGGCTTTGCCGTCGCGTAGTCCGGTTAGCATGACAAACCGCATGTCGCTGTTTGCAGCCATGAGAGCCATCAACCGCGCTTTAATTTCCTGATACCGGGGATTGATGAGATCGGCCTCACCCCATACCAATGTTGCGATGTGGTCAGGTGGGATCGATGCGGCGACAAGACTCGTTCTGAGTAGGATATCGCTGCGCATACTGGCGCCTTTCTGATTGACGGCACGTTCCGAGGCTAACCATCCAAAAGCTATAACAAGTAAAAAACCAATAAGCTGCCCCGTACGTTTACGTGACCACGATCGGGCGCCTTGCTCCGCTAGTTTAGCGTGATGCAAAGTTGAATTATGCTGCCCAACACACCAGCAGGCGATTGCTGCTAGTATTGCACTGCTGAATTTTGTAACGAACCACCAGGAAGGAGGGTTCATGCTCGCTTCTGCTGGAGTGGAGGACCACAGCAATGACTCTTCGCCAATAAAACCGAACGTGATGACGTAGGCGCTGATGGAAAGGCTGCACTGTTTAAGGCGCTGGGCTTCTCCCTTTCGTTGCGAACCTCTTGATCGCGCTAAAAATACAAATCCGCCGAGCAGTCCGCTTATCAACCCATAGGCGGGGAAAATCCAGACGAGGTACTTTAGTCCTCCAATAGCGACGATGGTCGCGGCCAAACCAATTGGAATGATGTGCACCCAGCGGCGGAGGTTCATCAAACCCATGTTTAGCAATTTACTGCGAGCGAACTGTACCAGGCACGCAAATGAGGCGAGGAGGAGTGTGGCTCGTGCGCCAAGCCAGATCGGTCCTTCGCCGACGTCGTGAGTGACGGCTTTTAACCAAATGAATGCCGCTTGGGCGGCAGCGAAGAGCGCGAGCCACCACCAGGTGCGCCGGTTTTCGAGATGTGACAGCCCTAACGCGGAGCTCGCCAGGAGAGCTAGCGCGATGCCGTGAAGAAAATACACGAAATCGAGTCGGAGGTCGAAGAATCCGGACATGAGCACGGAGCCATCGCTGTTGCACTTTGCGTACGCGCAACCCTGACGGGCCGTGGTTTCCTATAACGGCGCATCCCCGTGTGAGTTGAGGCTTTTACGGGAAAAGATTTAACGCTAATTACGCTTTATAGGGGGGTTGCCTTATTTCTTAACTCGAAAAAACAAAAAAGCCCGCGTTGCGAGGCGGGCTTCGTAGGTGATGAAAAATTCAGTTGATCAAATCAGCAACAGTGCGGGGCTCTCGAGCAACTGTTTGAGAGCGGCAAGGAATTGGGCTCCAACAGCACCGTCTACCACACGATGATCGACTGAAAGGGTCAGCACCATGGTCTGACCGACCACGATCTGATCATTTTTAATAACGGGCTTTTTTACGGTAGTCCCGACTGCGAGAATGGCGGCGTTGGGCGGATTGATAATAGCGGAAAAACTTTCGATGCCCATCATGCCGAGGTTCGAAACACAAAAAGTGCCACCCGTGAAATCGTTTGGAGCGAGTTTTTTGTCCTTGGCGCGTTTCGCCAGGCTCTTGGCTTCATCGCTGATTGCGAAAACGGTCTTCAGGTGTGCATCGCGAACGACGGGCGTGATCAAACCATCGTCTATCGCCACAGCAAATGAAACATGAGCGGCACTGTGGTGACGCACGGCGGCTCCTTCCCACGAGCAATTAACAGCGGGCACGCGACGAAGAGCCTCGGCGCTGCCTTTGAGAATGAAATCGTTGACCGAAAGTTTAACCCCGGACTTTTCCAGCGCGGAGTTGAGCTGCTGGCGCAGTTCGAGAAGCGGGCCCGCGTCGATCTCGATATTAAGATAGAAATGCGGGATCTGCGTCTTCGATTCGAGGAGGCGCTTGGCGATGATTCCTCGGACGTTTGAGACAGCGACGGTCTTGTCTTCCTGAATCGGGCCTTTGGCAAAGGAACTGGCGGTAGGCGCGAAGGCGGCAGAGGCGATTTGAGATTTCGGCGCGGTTGTGCCGGATGCGGCGGCAATCACGTCAGTACGCACGATGCGACCGCCCGGTCCAGACCCTTGAATCAGAGCGGGATCGAGGCCTTTTTCGACGGCGAGTTTCCTTGCGAGCGGGGAAATTCTGATTCGCTGGCCTGGACTTGACGGTATCTCAGGATGTGCGGCCGGTAAAACAACAGGGGATTGCGCGGGGAGTTTAGCCGCAGCGGTCGTGTTCGAAGGAGTTGATTTTGGTTCGTCCTTAAGAACTGGTTTAGGTGCGGCAGGGGCCGGGAGGTCGGGAACGACTTCGCCAGATTTGCCGATAGCGCAAAGCGGGGCACCGATTGCGATTTGCGCTCCGGCGGGCGCATAAATTTTCAATACTGTTCCGTCAAAGAAGCATTCCAGCTCCATCGTCGCTTTGTCGGTTTCGATCTCGGCAAGCATCGCGCCACTTTTAACGGCGTCGCCTTCTTTTTTTAGCCATTTTACCAGCGTGCCCACCGTCATGGTGTCGCTGAGTTTGGGCATATCGATGATTTGGGCCATGGGAGAATCGAATGAAGAATTATGAATGAAGAATGTAGAAAGGGAATGCGAGCGTGCAGAACGTGGTCTGGAAATGCTTCATTTCTATAGGCTGCATTCTAAGTTTGCGCGCGTTAGGCAAGGGCTTCGAGTACTGCTTTGATCACGCGTTCTGGATTAGGCAGTTGTTCGGCTTCGACCGGTGGACTGTAGATGGCAGGCGAATCGATCGTAGTGAGCCGGTGGATCGGGCCATCGAGTTCATCGAAAGCTTCACGCTGGATCATATATGCGAGTTGCGAGCCGACGCTGGCGAAAGGTTTTTGTTCTTCGACGATGAGCACGCGGTGAGTCTTGGCAACGGAAGCGAGAACGGTGTCGATGTCGAGTGGACGAATCGTGCGCAGATCGACGATTTCGACGGAGCGACCGTGTTCTTTTTCGAGAACTTCCGCGGCTTTCAGCGAATGAATAACCGAACGGCCATAGGTGACGATGGTGAGGTCGGTTCCTTGGCGCTTTACATCGGCTTTGCCGAGTGGAATTAGATATTCTTCAGTGGGAACTTCACCTTTGTCGCCGTATAGAATGGTGTTCTCGAGAAACATCACGGGATCGTTATCGCGGATCGCGGTTTTGAGCAGGCCCTTCGCGTCGTAAGGCGTGGCGGGCACGACGACCTTCACGCCGGGATGATTGGCGAGGACGTTTTCCGGTGTGTGCGAATGAGTGGCGCCGACGTTGGTGCCGCCATTGGCCGGGCCGCGGATAACGATCGGAACGTTGATCTGTCCGCCGGACATGTAACGAAGGTTGGCGGCGTTATTCAGAATCTGGTCGAACGCAACCGAGTAAAAGGACCAAAACATCAGCTCCATCACCGGACGAACTCCGAGCATCGAGGCACCGACGCCCATGCCGATAAAGCCGGCTTCGCTAATCGGCGTGTCGACGACGCGTTTCGGACCGTATTTGGCGAGCATGCCTTCGGTGACTTTGTAGGCGCCATTAAATTGGGCAACTTCCTCGCCCATGACGACGACGTTGGGATCGCGTTCGATTTCTTCGGAGAGCGCGTGGCGAATGGCTTCGCGGTAAGAGATGACAGGCATCGTTGGAAAATCTGAGATTTAAAATTTGTGATTTGAGATCGGCGCGAAGCGACCGGCTTAGCGGTCGAAGAAGATTCGGCCTTGCGAAGTGTTCTGGCCGGGATTGTCGATTTCCCAGTACACGTCTTTCTGGAGATCTTCGACAGTGGGGAAGGGGCTGGCCTCGGCAAACTCGGTTGCCTGGTCGGCTTCCTGGCGGGCTGCGGCGTCGATTTGTTCGATGAGCGCGTCGGTCAAAATTTTTTCATTCAGCAGCGCCTTTTGGAAGAGCGTGATCGGGTCTTTGGTCTTCTGGTAATCTTCGATCTCGTCGCGAGTGCGGTAGGTTTTGTCTGGGTCGGCAACGGAGTGGCCGCGATAACGGTACGTATCGATTTCGACGATACTGGGCTTCGATTCGTCGTGCGCGAGCTTGAGGAATTTGTCCATCGTGGCGCGCACGTCGTAGAGGTCGTGGCCGTTGCAAGTGCCCCAAGCCATGCCATAGGCGCGACCGCGTTCGGCCAGACCAAAGCCCGCGGAAGAACGTTCCTGGCTCGTGCCCATCGAATAGCCGTTGTTTTCAATAACGAAGACCACGGGCAAATCCCACAGCGCGGCGAGATTGTACGATTCGTGCACGGCGCCTTGATTGACCGCGCCGTCGCCCATGAACGCCATAGCGGCGCCCTTCAGGCCCTTGTATTTCACGCCGTAAGCGAGGCCGACGCCGAGAGGGATTTGGCCGCCGACGATGCCGTGACCGCCCCAGAAATTACGAGATGGATCAAAGTAGTGCATCGAGCCGCCTTTGCCTTTCGATGAACCCGTGACCTTGCCATACACTTCGGCCATGAGCGGTTTCATGTCCATGCCGACTGCGATGGCGTGTCCGTGATCTCGATACGCGGTGATCACGTGGTCGTTTTTGCCCATCAACGAACAGCAACCGACTGCCACCGCCTCTTGTCCTATATAAAGATGGAGAAAACCACCGATCTTCTTGGCCTGATAGGCGCGCAGGCTGCGTTCCTCGAAACGGCGGATGCGGACCATCGTGCGGTAAAGCTCGATACGGGCCTCGGGCGTCAGATTGGCGTTGACCGGCGCGAGGTGACTTTGGTCGGTGCCAGCGGCGGGAGATTCGGCTTTCTTGGGAATGGCGGAGGGTTTGTTACTCACGGTAAGATGGTTCGGGCGTAAAGCGTCCAATTTTTTCCCGAAACCCTTGGAAATCAAGATTGGACTCCCAACTAGTAATTCTGCTCACGTCGCTGGTTCGCGAGCAGTTTTTTCGCTACTACCCTCGTTTGCTCAACGAGGTGTGACTTCCTCTATTTCAACCAGTAGCGGCTTTCCTGGGAGGCAATCGGCGCGCAAGGCCACAAAACGATCACGATATTTATCGTAAATTGGCCAAAGCGCGATCCGGTCCGTTTCTGGCAATGAGAGCGAGTTTAACGCCTCGCGGCTGAAAAACCCGAAATGCCCTTCGTCGATTTCCTTCGGCAGATGCCCGATCGGTTTCGTGCAACGAAAGAGAAACAGCAACCAGTGGCTTTGTCCTTCGTAAGCTTTTTCCGAGATCATGCCGAAGAGATGCAGATCAGTCGTGGCGATTTTGAAATCGGCCTCTTCCTCCGTCTCACGCACTGCACACTCGAAGGGCGACTCGCCAAGCGCCGTTTCGAGTTTGCCGCCGATCGGACTCCAGTTGCCGAGATTCGGCATCTTCGCGCGCCGTATCAGCAGGTGTTCGCCCGCGGCATTTTCGAGAAACACGAGGACTGCCAGTTTATGGGAAAGGGTGCTCATCGGTGGGTGAAGGATACGGAAAGAAATGCTTTAGACGACCTGCGTCGCAACGGGGCCGCTGCGACCATCAATCTCGGCGGGGACTTGGTCACAAATTGGAATGTTGGCGCGGTCGGCAAGGAGTTCGCGCGCGAGGTCATCCAGGCGAATAAATTGTACGCCTGTGTCGTAGCAGGCGGCGAGCAAGGTACGGAAGAGGGAGCGTTTCCCCATGCCTTCGATCTCGGCATGAAGAGTGAAGACGTTGGGCCGGTCTTCGCGCAGGAGCGACATGTAGTGGGGGACGATTTTGTCTTCGGGGTATTGGGGACGGCCAAGGAGTTCGTCAAAGGTTGGCAGCGTGCTCGGAATTTCGAGTGTTTTAAAAACCTGTCCGTTGATCCGGGGGAAAAAAGGGAAGCTGCCGCGCACATCGCTGGAGTAGAGTAGGCCGGCTTCATCGTAGATCTGCCGACTGCGGGCGTTGCTTTGCCAGCCGGGTGCGCCGGCGGTTTGCGCTTCGGTGCCGAAGAGACGAAGGTACTCGGCGCGGGCGGCAACGAACTCGGCGCGAATGGCGTCGAGCGACATTTTCTGCACGTAATCCTGCCAGCGATAGTGATTGTAGCAATGGATGCCCACTTCGTAACCAGCGCCGTGCACTTCGCGCATGGTTTTCGTGTTGCGGCGTCCAATGTGCGGGGCAGGCAGCAAGGTGCCATTGAGAAGCGTGCGAACGCCGTAGAGCTTAACGACGCTCGTGCGGCTGACTTTCTTGAAAAACCCTGGACGAAAAATGCGCGTGATGGCACGGCCGGTTTGATCGGGTCCGAGGGAAAATAAAAAGGCCGCAGCTACTTCGAACTCTTGGAGATCTCGCACAAGGTTCGGCACGCCTATGCGGGTACCGCGATCTGTATCGACGTCGATTTTAAGTGCGAGGCGGATGGGCATGTGGTCGGGAAAAGGGCTGTATTATTCGGTCGAGCTGGTAACCGGCAATACGCAATCTTGCCTAGAAAAGGAATTGTGATCCGCTGTTTTTTTTGCCTTTCTCGGCGAACAGTTTTGCCGAAGGCGGCGGAGCTAGCGGATTATATTAAACTCCATGAAAAAACTATTCTGCATCATGATGGCTGTCCTCGCGAGTGCTTTGGCTACCCGAGCAAGCACGGGGTTCTTTGTCACGGCGGCGGGCGGCCAGAGCCGTTTTCACTCGAAGTACACGACGCGTTATACTGACGCGTCACGCAGTTCGATTCCGAATTCAGAAGTGAACGCGCACGACATGTATTGGTCGGTGGGCGGTGGCTACTCCTTCACTGATTTGTTCCGAGTGACCGCTGGTTATGAGGATTGGGGGCAAACGACGGGATCGTCCACGAGTCCAAGTGGAGATATCTATCCGCTGACCGTTGGAGCCAAGGGCTTCTACGTGTCTTACGCGCCGATGATTCATGTTATTCCCTTGATCAGCATCGATCCGGATATCGGCTTTCTCTATTCGGATATTCACGTCGGTACAAATTTTGCCGGTGCGAACGGGATTTCGGATGCGAATACGCAGTCGGGTTATACGACGCGCCTCCGTATGGGGCTGGGTATTTCGGTGCATCCGCCAGGGCCGTTTGTAGTGGGAATCAAATACCTGCAAATCGACTTGCCCGAGTCTCACGCTAAAACAGGTGCGTCCTTTTTCACCGACAAAATCAGGCCACGTACGATTGTGCTGACGGCTCAGTATAATTTCTGAAACTGGACACAAAGTGGGAGCCCCGCTTAAAGGCGGGGCTTTTTGTCAGTTGCAGGACCCTACCATGAGCGTTGTTCGCGGTTGGCGGCATCCTGTGCCAACGACCACGGTCTGCATACGGACGATTCTGTATTCAAAAACGTGCTTCTTGCTCCGCAGCCATGATCCAGTCTTTGCGCTTCATAAGATGCACAAAGACGTCACCGTTCTTTTTGAGTATGTAGATGCGTTGCGCACCACGTTTTAATTTTCGCCATGGTTCCCCGGCAATGCGCTCCATTGGGACAAGCGTGCGCTGTTCTGAATCCATCTCGAAGAGGAAATGTTCGATTGCACGGGTGATCGACGAAACTGGCACTACTGTCTCGATACCTCTATCGCCGAGGTAGAACTGCAGAGACGACGCGAAGTCCTGACGTGGGCACTGAATCGTGTGCGTTCGCCATGCCTCGGAGCCCAAGTTTTCGACGTAAGTGATGGAAATGTTTTCCGGGCTAACGATTGGGGGTAGTTCGGTATCGGTCTCGTCGTCGGGTTCAGATCGATAGTTGCTCCAAGATGCTTGCCAGTGCGCCATTTCCTCGGCCATGGCGGCCTCCTCTGCCAGCAGTTTTTCGAACTCAACGTCATCAGCCTGGCGCAGGCGAAATTTCCGCTTGGTGAGTTTTAGCCGGGAAAACCAGGCAGGGAGATCATCAATCCAACTGTACACCAGCGGATCGAGTTGGTTCCTGAGCCGTGTCGATGGTGTCTTGGTGTCACAGAGCAGAGCAAAATACTCGCTGGTGAGCGTTATGATTTCTTCACGGTCGACGTCGGGTGCGTGCATTCGAGTCAGCAGATGAGCGCGTTCGACGGGGTATTGAACCGGGCCGGCTATAATTTCGACGAAACCACGGAGAACGTTTTTTATCGATTGATGTTCGGGAGCGCAGTGCCAACGCACGAAGGATCGCGGGCTTTCCACGATCGTGATGACGCCGCTCGCGAAGGTTTTCCAGTCGTACTGCTCGGCCTGAAACAGTGCCTGGAAGACAAATTGCGCTCCCCAAAAGTCGTAGTCCGGCCGATCTGTTAGGTCTTCAGGGCGAACTTTCCACGGTTGGTATCGCGCGCCGAAACGAAGTATCATTCGGCAAAGCATCCAGGTCAGGAAGTCCGGTGTTCGTTCGCGAACCACCCGTCTCAGATGCTCGAGGATGGGGGCCATTACACGGGAAAGCGCTGTAGCAATCTTACACTCAATTCGCATGCTGGCGATGGCCCTGTCGGAGGCTTTCTCGCGGAGGAGATGGCATTCCTCTTCCAATGACTCCAGATCAAGTGCTGGTTGTGCGAGCCATCGGGCAAAGTCATCTTGCATCACAATTCTAAACATGAACAAGCCGTCATACAGCCACAACAGGTTATCAGGACCAAGATAGTCTCGGAGCCGACGGCAGAACTCAGCGGTGAATTTTTGCACTGGATTCTTGGGCGGAGGTTGGGTTAGCACTCCTTCGAGCATGACTCGTCTGTCAGCGTCTGGGTCGGGTAGTTTGGCGCCCTTCGTGAAGGCGTGGCGGAAAGCGGCGTTTTCTTTTTTCCTGTAAGCGAGCACGCCGCGGATCAATTGGCCAGTCCACTCCACGTAGGCCCAGTAGGCGGCTTCGATGCTGGCGCCGTTTTTGCACGTTTCGCCGATGATTACGCGGAATGTTTCGGTGATGCACGCCGTGCAGGCCCGTTGATAGCTTTCGGTGAATTCGCTTGTTTGTATTTTGTGCGCATCTCTCAGGGCCAGCTGCGCGGGAATCACCGGATCGAGCTGCATCCTTTTGCACTCGTAGAAGGCGAGTGTGGCAGACTTCACACTTTCAAATAACCCAATCTTGGGCGGATCGAGGAAGAGATCGAAGGTATCCTCATTCATTGTGACTTAAACCAATTGCCATCGATCAAAAACGGTTAGGCAATAAAATAGTTGGAGATTCACGGATGGAAGGGCATTCGAATTACGCAAAGCGTGGAAGCTTCTCGACGTGGGGCTCATGGCTGGCTCGATCTTCCGAGCGAGCTGGATTTGCCCGCGCACGGTAATTTATTGGCGATTAATATTCGTTATAAACAAAAGCCCCTCGTGAGCCGAGGAGCTTTTCGTTGAGCTGTGCTGGTGTTATTCTAGCTGGTAATCTTTGTGCGCGAGGTGGTAGTCGAGCGTGAGTTTGATCGCGGTCTTGAGATTTACTTTGGGCGTCCAGCCAAGTTGCTTCTTGATGTTGGTAATGGAGGGAACGCGTTTTTGGATGTCCTGGTAATATTTACCGAAGTACTGGCCAGAGGAAACCTTCACGACCTTAGCGGCTTTGACGTGTTCGGCATAGTCGGGGTAACCCTTAAAGGCTTCGATGATGAGCTTCGCGAGATCGGCGACGCTGACGTCGTTCTTGGGGTTGCCGATATTGAATATCTGGCGCGAGGCCTTGCCGTCTTTGTTTTCGATAATGCGCAACAGGGCGTCGACGCCGTCATCGATGAAGGTGAATGAACGGCTTTGCTTGCCGCCGTCGACGAGTTGGAGCGGTTTTTTGAAAATGACGTTGGAGATGAACTGTGTGAAGAGGCGCGAGCTGCCTTCCTTGGGTTCAAAGACGTCGTCGAGTTGGGGCCCGATCCAGTTGAAAGGACGAAAGAGTGTGTAATCGAGGTTGTCGCGCACGCCGTAAGCGTAGATGACGCGGTCGAGGAGTTGCTTCGAGTTGGCGTAAATCCAGCGTTGTCGTTCGATCGGGCCGTAGACGAGCGTGCTGGTTTCTTCGTTGAGCTCTTTGTCCGAACACATGCCGTAGACTTCGGAAGTCGAAGGGAAGATGACGCGCTTTTTGTACTTCACGGCCTGGCGCACGATCGCGAGGTTGGCTTCGAAATCGAGCTCGAAGACGCGTAGTGGGTCCTTCACGTACTGCACGGGGTTGGCGATGGCGACGAGAGGAATGACCGCGTCGCATTTCTTTACGTGGTACTCGATCCACTCGCGATTGATGGTGATGTCGCCCTCGACGAATTTGAAGCGCGGATTACCGAGACTGTGGCTCAGCTTGTGATTGCCGATGTCCATGCCGTAAACCTCCCAGTCCTTCTTGTGCAGGATCGCGTGCGTGAGCGAACTGCCGATGAAACCGTTGGCGCCGAGGATGAGGACTTTGGTGGGCATGGAAAAAGAGGAAGAATGAAAGACGAGCAGGCTGAAAGGATGAAGTTGGCGTGCCTGTTAGATTAAGCCAGCTCAGGGCGTTGGATAGCCGACGGGTTGGACTGCAATAATTTCCTGGTCGGGCTTGAGGTTGAGTTTAGGTGCGAGTAACGCGCTGTCGAAGCTGCCGCGGTAACCGGTGGCGAGTCCTTCTGCGGCGCAGTAGAGATAAATATTTTCAGAAATGAAGCCGGAGTCGACCGCGGCGACGTCCTTGCGTTTGTTACCGCTCTCTCCGCGTTTGGAAAGATCGGCTACAAAGAGCAGGATGACGGGGGCTTCGAAGCGGATTATCAATGAGCGGAGGTCTTCTGCGGCGATCTGGCGAAGAAAATTCTTCTCCGCGTCGTAAACAAAGGTGCCCTTTTTCAGAACTACGTAGAGCTCGAGTTCTTGACCATTGCGGGCGGAAGGAGCGGTGCGTTTGCCATCGACGCGATTTATGCCGAAGCCGGCCCAGAGCAAATCCGAGAGTTGTTGGTTCGAGAGTTCGCGAGGAGCAAAGGAGCGTGCGGTCGAGCGTTTGGCGAGTGCCTCCATGAGCGGCATGCCACCGGTTTTGTGGGGAGCAGGTAGTTCGACGTCTGATGCTGAAAATAGGGCGGTGACCGGGAGCAGCAAGAGAGCGACGAGAAGACGTTTCATGGCGGGGAGTAGAATCCTTGTTTATGGAGAACCAATGCCCGAAATGCAACGGTGTGTCTTGGTTGCAGAAAACCGCATCTTAATGGATGCGGCTGCAGCGGTGCGCGATGCTGGTTTAGAGAGTCTGCCCAACTTGCAGCGCTGGCTTGGGGCCGCGCCATTCGATGCGGGTGAGCTCGAGGGAACCGTCTCCTGTCGCGACCACGAGTGGATCGACGGAGAGCACTTCACCGGGTTTGCCGCGTCGGTTGATCGTAGCGATAGATTTAGGTTCGGCCCACCAGACCATCAGCCGGGAGTCACCGATATCGGAGAAGGCTCCGGGATACGGATCGGTGACAGCGCGGATGAGATCGAAAATTTGTTTCGAGGTCTGCGTCCAGAGGATGCGGCCGTCCTCGGGTTTGCGTCCGCCGAAGTACGTGGCGTGCGTGTCGTCCTGCGGCGTTTCTTTGGCGGTGCCTGTGAGGAGGGCGTCAATCTGCCGGGAAATTATTCGGCGGGCGCAGGGGAGGACTTTGCGGAAGGCGATCTCGGCATTGTCGCGTGGACCGATGGCGACGCCGTCTTGATCAACGATCGCGCCGGCGTCGGCGGATTTGACCATGCGGTGGAGCGTCATGCCGATGCGTGGTTCACCCTGGAGAAGGGCCCAGTTGATCGGAGCGCGGCCGCGGTATTTCGGCAGGAGCGAACCGTGCATATTGAAGGCACCAAGTGGCGCGAGGCCGAGGATCTTCGTGCCGATCATGTGGCGATAGTAAACGGATAGGATTAGGTCGGGTTTGAGCGCGGCGATTTTCTCGCGCCATTCCGGCGTGTTCACGTTTTCTGGTGTGAAGACCGGGATGTTTTTCTCGCGGGCGGCGACGGCAGGCGTCTTGAACCAGATTTTTTCGTTTGGGTTGTCTTCGTGTGTGATGAGGGCGACGACGTTGTCACCGCGCTCGAGGAGCAGTGACAGACATTCGTAGCCGACCTCGCTGTAGCCGAAGAACAGGATGCGTGGCTTATTCATACTCAAGAGCTGCGATCGGCCTTGCCACCTTGCACTACAATATACTCCTCGTCCCTGCCTAGTGGTTCGAGCTTGCCGATTAGAAAATCAAAAGTAGGCCCAGTGATCTCAAGCGTGCCTGGCGACATTGCCTTGGTGCGGGCCAGCACCCGCCGCCGAGCTTCCTCAATACTGCAACTGAGCGCGTAGAGTTTGTACGGCACGTTGAATTCTTTTGCTCGTTGCCGAGCGTCGTCCCGTGAAGCTCGACTCCAGAATCCACCTTCAAGAATTACATCGCATCCAGCGCGTAATGACCTGCCGGCATGCTCCCAAATTAACGCCATGATCCGTTCATGCTGTAGCCGAAACAGCTGTTCCGGTGGATTTGTGCCGTGCAGCATCACCATCCACTCATCGGGTGAAAAGCGGACCGCATGAGTTTCCTGCTCCAGATGCTGAGCGAACGTCGTTTTGCCTGAGCCTGGAATTCCGTGAATGAGATGCAGCGTGGGCTTGGTGCTCATTCCTTGGACTCAAAAATTTCTTTCACGAAATATTTTTGGCGAGCCCGCACAACTTGGTAGGTTCGACCAACATATTCGCCGATCAGGCCGATGCCGATCATAGCGACGCTGAGCAGGAAGAACAGAATGGCGAACAACGTGAACACGCCAAAAGTTTCGCGATCAAGGCCCAGCAGGAACCGCCGATAGAGCAATGCGCCAACGAGCACCAGACTGCCGACCGAACAGAGACCGGCAAACATCGTGAAATACTGAAGCGGCGCGAGCGAGAAGCCGGTGATGAGGTCGAAGTTGAGGCGAATGAGTTGATAGAATGAGTAGTTCGACACCCCGGCGTGTCGCTCCTCGTGCTTCACGCCGACCTCGGTTGGGTTGCTGGCAAAGCTGTAGGCGAGGGCGGGGATGAAGGTATTGATGGCGCCACTACGCACGATGGCGTCGATGACCTGGCGCGAGTAGGCGCGGAGCATGCAGCCCTGGTCGGTCATCTCGATGTTCGTCGTTTTTTTGCGGACGAAGTTGATCATCTTCGAAGCATAGGTGCGGAAGAATGAATCCTGTCGGTTGAGGCGGGCGCCGCCCACGCAGTCGTGGCCCAGATCGACCAGCGCGAGGAGCTTGGGAATTTCCTCGGGCGGATTTTGGAGGTCGGCGTCGAGGGTGACGATGATGTCGCCACGCACGCGTTCGAACGCGGCCATGATCGCCATGTGCTGGCCGTAGTTGGCGTTAAAATCGATGACGCGGGTGACGTCGGGCCGGGCCGCGTGTTGAGCCTTAAGTAATTCGATCGAGCGATCGTGCGAGCCGTCGTTGGTGAAAATGATTTCGTAGCGGCGGCCGAGTCCGTCGAGCACAGGATAAAGGCGCTGGAAGAGCGTGGGCAGGTTCAGCTCTTCGTTGTACACCGGGATAACGACGGTGAGCTGAATGGGCGAGGGCGAGCTCATGATTTGTGATGGACTTGAAGGATCGAAACGAGGGCGTCGACCACGCGCGTGACGTCGGAGTCGTGCATGGTTGGAAAGAGCGGTAAAGTGAGGATGTTGCGCCCGGCATACTCGGCATTCGGAAAATCCCCGTCTTTCCATCCGAGTCGGCGGTAGAGCGCGAACAGGTGGATGGCTGGATAATGCACGCCGACGCCGATGCCGAGAGTGTGGAATTTCTCCATCACCACGGCGCGCTTGATGGTGAGCTTTTCCTCAGGCAAGATGACTTGGAACATGTGCCAGTTGCACTGCTCGAAATCCGCGACGGGCAAGCGCAGGCCGGCCGAACGCGCGGACAACGTGGAGAGTTTTTCGAAATAGAGCTTCGCGAGTTCGCGGCGGCGAGTGGTGAAGGCGTCGACCTGTGCGATCTGTCCGAGGCCGACACGGGCGGCGACGTCGGTGAGATTGAATTTTCCGCCAACGAGTTCGACTTCCATCCCGTCCATACCGCTACGTACGACGCCCTGCAGGCGGTATTGTTCGGCGAGTTTGGCTTCGGCTTCGTTGTTCAGCACGAGGCAACCGCCTTCGATCGTGGTGACGTTTTTGTTGGGATGAAAACTAAACGACACGAAATCGCCAAAACTGCCGATCAGTTTGCCGCGCCAGGATGCGCCAAAGGATTGTGCGGCGTCCTCGATGACGCGAAGGTTGTACTTTTTGGCGATGGCGTAGAGGTAATCGCGGTCAACGGGCAAGCCGGCGAGATCGACGGGGATGATTGCGCGAGTGGCCGGTGTAATTGCGGCTTCGATACGTGATAAATCGATGTTGCGCGTGACTGGATCGATATCGACGAAGACCGGGCGAGCGCCGACTTCGAGGACGACATTACTGGTGGCGACCCAGGAAAGTGGCGTCGTAATGACCTCGTGGCCGGGACCGATGCCGGCGATGCGCAGCGCGATTTCCATCGTGCAGGTGCCGGAGTTG
>Ga0302323_100000654_pt1 | contig 27865 bp, 18 predicted proteins | sample Fen_T0_3_FD_201950 | JGI IMG/M metagenome (GOLD analysis project Ga0302323, IMG submission 201950) | Peat permafrost microbial communities from Stordalen Mire near Abisko, Sweden - Fen_T0_3 | ecosystem: Environmental > Terrestrial > Soil > Wetlands > Permafrost | place: Sweden: Abisko...
GACCGAGCCGTTGTTGGTGATCGTGCCGGCGCTCTTGGGCAGGCTGAGACCGGCCTGGAGGTCGAGGCTGCCTTCGTTGTCTAGATCGGCGTTGATGGTGGGCGTGCTGCTGGTGCTTCGAACCGTTCCGTAGTTCATCAGCGCGCCACTCGACATGGACCCGCCGCCGAGTGCGAGAGTGGCTCCGGACGCGTTCACGACTATCCCTGATGAGAGACTCAGCGAACTATTGACTTGGAGCGTCGGGCTCGACCCGGATCCGCCGATCAGCAGGGACTTGGCTGTTGACGATGAACTGATCGTCACGCTGTAGCTGCCACCAGCCGAGATGCACGCCCGTTTCGTGGCGTCCGGGACGCCGTGGGTCCACAGGAGAGTGTTGGACCAGGCGCCGTTCGTGCCGGTCAACCAGGACGTATCGCAGTCGGTTGAGGCATCGAAGGGCATCAAGTAGACGGCGCGTTGGCTGGCGGCCGCGTCGTTGAGGGCCATCGTCCCGGTGTGGCCAACCTGGTAGGAGGAGAACATGGCCGAGGCGTTCGCAGACCGCGTCACTGTCGGGCAGAGAGCGGACCCCGTCCCATTAGGGGCAAGGTTGCGGAAACCGGCGTTGTCATAGACATCGAATGAGAGAACGACCGGGACACACGAACTGGACGACGCCGCGGCGTTGGCGAGAGGAAGCCAGGGGAGCTGGCTCGAGCCCGGCTCCGCGGGATACCAGTCGTAAGAGACGGTGTGGGTGGACCACGAGCACACACTGCTGTCGCCGTACCGGCAGTCGGCCAGGACCCGCCAGGTGGTGGACGGGTCGAAGCCCGGGCCCGGGCTACTGGCGGACCAGCCGGGGTAGTAGGCAGTGAATCGGATCTCAAGAGGAAGGACCCCTGCCGCCTCGTTGTCGCTCCAGGTGGCTGACAAGTGAACCTTGGAGCCGTAGTGGATCTGGTCGCCGTCCGAGGCGCTGTCGGCGCCCCAGTCGCCACCCGGGGTGCCGGCTGAATCGACTGCATCGGTCGCGGTTATGGGACCCGACCACCAGGTAAACTTCTCGTAGGCGCTGGCGCCAACCAGGGGTTCGGGCAGAACCGGGACAGCGTCGGCAAGCCCTGTCGGGTCATCGGCAGTGACATGACCGTCACGAAAGAAGCCGAACTCGAGGAAACGGGCGCCGGCGGTCCCGATCTGGGCGTTCGCCGAGTTTATCGTCAGCCCGGCCGAGGCGAGAAGGCTTGTGCTCCCGAGGTGGGCGTACACCGTCTGGTAGTGGACTGTGCCAACCAGCGTGTCGATCACCACGGTCGTTCCCATATCTGCGTAGCGGCCCGGAGCTGCCCCCGAGAAGACGACTGTGCCGGGAGTGGACGCAATCACCGGTTCACCCGCCGTCGTATTGAACTCAAGCGAGAAGTAGGAGCCTGATGTCGCGCCGTAGGAATTGACGATGGTGTGTCTGGCTCCGGCATTCCACGGCACTCGCATTCCAATCCCAGTCGGGCGGCCGCTGCCTGTGTTCTCGTTCGTATACCCATCGGCTTTGGCGTGCACGGTCCCGAGAATCGTCCGGGGTTCACCAGCACGGGTCAGCGCCCCATGCGCGCCCAAGTGGTATAGGCCGCGTCCAGGCGCCAGCGGAAGCCCATCTGTACGAACGGCGCCGTAGGTGGCGCGAAGCCCAGCTTCGTCCCACGGCTCGAGTCCGAGGCCGTTCTGCTCCACCACGTGGATGAGCCCTGCCGACGTGTCGGTCCAGTCGACGACAGCAACGTGTCCGGCCGGGCCCTGGCTGACAGACCCTCCGTCAGTAACGATCAGGTCGCCGGGCACCGGCGTGTAGCCGTCCGAGCCACTGCCATGCCAATCCATGGCGGCGGCATGGTTGAGCGCCCAATCCTTGATTTGCTTGGCCGAGGCGACGTCCTCGAACTGGCCCGACCACCAACCCTGATCGTTGAATACCCGCTGGGCCAACTCAACGCACTGCCACGGCTCGCCGACAGCCGGCCAAGGCACAGGCGTGCCACGCTCTGTGAGACAGGCCCCTCCCGAGGCGGGATAGCAGACGTCGGACCCATGGCCCTTCATCCAGCCATACCCCTCTAGGACGACCGAAGCCGAACCCGGCGCTGCCTGTGGTACTGGACTCTCTGTGCCATCCCTCAGACCAGCTGACTCCACCGCTGATGCTCGACAAAGCGCCAGGACAATGAGGGCCGTGGCGGCCAGAGACGCCCTGCCAGCGATTGCCAAGAAGCGAGTGCGTCGCCTTGAACGTAGCCCCCCCACAGGCCAGAGCTCGACCAACCGTTCGGGCATATTCTTCCCCCTCCCGTTCCCGCTCGCTCGCCTGGTCATAGGACGTCCCGGTCGCGCTGGTGGGCGCCCCGCGGCGAGGCTGACGTCGTGGGGTTAGGCGGGCAACCTCGCCGGTTGTCTCGGCCGCTCCGTGCGCACCCGGCAGGCCACTCCCGGGAGTTGGCGGAGATGCCGGCCGCGCCCAGCCACCGTCGACCCACGACGTCTCGCACTCGACGCCCAATCGACACGACCCGCCTCCTCTTCGCCATGCGCCCATCATCGGCTACCCCGACGGGATCGTCGCATCGCAGGCACGAGTATCTCAGCCAAACGAACTAACCCCGAAGTGCCGAAGGTCCCAGTGTGGCGACGGCGGCCAACCCACTCCGTCCTCGGCGTTGATAGGGCCGAGTCGGCGGCTAACCACCAAGTCTGGGCCCCAACCGCCGATACCTGATGAGAATGGAGCCTGCGATTCAGGCCAGCGCTTCGGGAGTTGAGATGCCACACGTAAGACGTCGTCGACTCCGGAGGCCGAGCTCCCGGCCCGTCTAGGCCCCTGTCAGCCCTTGACTTGAGGTCAAGATTGACAGTCAGAGGCTCAGGTGGAGACTTCCTGATCTGGCGAGGGCACAGCGTTAGGCCGCTCGAGCGATAACCTCTCCAACTTGCTCGCGGGTCGCTCCGAGTCCCAGGAGCGACTTGACGAGCAGATCAACAGAAACCGACGCGTCCGCCGCCTCCATCTTGGCGAATCGCGATTGGCTCGAGCCGAGGCGCTTCGCCGTCTGCGCCTGTGTCCACCCTTGATGAACGCGCACGTCACGCAGGAAATGGGCGAGCGCAAGCTTGAGCTCGACGAACGCTGCCTCCTCCGGGGTGAGTTCGAGGAAATCCTCGGCGTTCCCGACACGCCAGCCGGCAGCTTCGAGGCGATCCTTCTTCTTCTGATCCATCTCAGTTCGCTTTCTCTATCCGACGATATCGTCGTATTGGCGGAGTCGCCGTTGGCAGGCTTCGATCACGTCTTTGGGCGTCGCCTGCGTCTTCTTCTTGAACACTTCCGCGATCACGATTGCGTCGTCGTCGATCCGATAGACGAGCCGCCAGGTGGCATCCTCGTCCACAACTCGCAGCTCGTGACATCGCTTCCCGATGGAGGGCATGGGCCGTGAGACGGGCATCCCGAGCGACTCGCCCTGCTGTATCCGACGCAGCAGGACGCCAGTTTCGATCCGTGCCTGTTGAGACAGTGGAGGGGTTCTCACCTCGCCATGGAGCCAGACTAGAGGCCTGTCGTCCGTGCTCATGGTCGGGAGTATATGTCTGATCCGACATAGCGGTCAATCGTCCGGCGGGCCGCTTGTGATTGCAGACGGACCCCAAGATCTACTCCTCAGATGCTCACGGAGGCGGAAGCTTGAGTTCGCAAGCCATGTTGGAGGTCACGGGTGTAACGGACGTTCCGAACGAATAGGCGATCTTGTCGAAGCGACCCCGTGGGCGTAAGCTTTACCCATGAGCGCACGAGTAAAGACCGATCGCCGCCGCGGGTACACGAGGGTGAGCGCCAAGAACCAGGTGACGATTCCTCAGGACGCCCTTGTTCGAGCTGGGCTCAAAGTGGGCGATCGCCTTCGCGCCAAGGCCGGCCGGCCCGGTGAATTGATCCTGGTCCGCGAAGAGGATCCGGTCGACCGATTTGCCGGCGCCTTGACGGGCGCGTTCGCTCCGGATGAGCTTGACGAACTGCGCCGCGAATGGCGCTGACGATCCTCGACGCCGGCATCATCATCGCGATTCTGGATTCGAGCGACGCTCATCACGCGGCCGCGCGGGAAGCTTTGACGCTCGCTCGGAGTCGGGGTGAGGAGTTGGCGATCCCATCCTCCGCATACGCCGAAATCCTCGTCGGGCCATACCGGCAGGGCGCCAGCGCGGTCGCGAAGGTCGATGAATTCCTGGCGGCTCTTCCGGCTCGAGTCGAGCCAGCGACACGGGAGATCGCCGCAACCGCGGCCAGGTTGAGGGCCCAGCACGGCACGAAGTTGCGGCTGCCGGATGCGCTAGTGGTCGCCACCGCGGTCGAACTGGGTGCGGCCCTTCTGCTCACGACAGACGCGGAGTGGCCATCGCTGCCAGTGAAAGTCTTCGTCGTCACGGGATCCGCCAAGCCCTGACGCGAACTCGCTCCCGGTGGCTGCAGAGCTTCTTGTCTAGAGCTCGCCAGGCAGCGGCTGAGTTCTGGCGACGGAGGAATCTCACAGAACTAGCGCGGGGCCGATAGAACCGGGGCGGCGCCGTGGGCATCTGACCCAATCCGTTTGGTCGGGGTGGGCATCTGACTATCGTGGCCGACGGGATCGGCATCTGACACATCGGCTGTCGCCGGCGACGCCACTCTGGGAACGGGGCCTATTGGGGCCCTCGGCGAGGATCGGGCCCGGACAACCTACTGGAAAGAGTGGCGCGCCCGGAGGGATTCGAACCCCCGACCCTCTGATCCGAAGTCAGATGCTCTATCCACTGAGCTACGGGCGCGCGGTTTGCGGCTGGTTCCACGCTCAGATAGAGCATCTGATCGATGCCACGACCCCGAGCGGCGACCGACGCAGTATACGGCCAGCATCTGATCGTGGCCTCGGTGCCCTTACGCCGCACAGAGCATGTAGAGCATCTGATTAGGCAGATTCGCAGAGCGCCAGTTGACCCGTGCGAATGACAACCTCGACTGGCCGCACCGTGATGAGGCATGAACGGGAAATTGGCGTGGCCGCTGAACTTCGTGGGCCTATTGCGTGGCGTTGCCTATGGGGGCCGTCATTCAGTCGAGGAGCTTAGGTTGGCAACGCGGTCGCTCCGGGGCGGTTCACCGAGCCGGCTTTACGGCCAATACAGCTCGGCCGACATGTTGTCCTCGCCGAGCAGAAGGACGACGCCACTCGCGAGTGTCACGACGGTTTGATAGCCGCCGTGCGGCCGGTCCCTCAAGCTATCGGTCGTAGCATACGTCCCGGTCTTCCCATCGAAAATCACCGCCTGGTCACTGCCCTGCACCACGAGGACCCGGCCGTCAGGCAGCTGCGCCGCCGGAATTCGTTCCTGGGCCACCGGCAACGGAGTCGTGGCCGTGAACTTGCCCGTTTGGGGGTCGTAGATATCCGCCGATGCGGCAGGCAGCTGGTCGGCGCCTTCACCTCCGGCGATGAAGACTCGACCGTCGGGCAGCAAGGCTGCCGCTGCTCCGGCTCGTGGCGCGGTCATGGACCCGGTTGGGCTCAACCTTCTCGTGGCTGGGTCGTAGATCTCCACCGACGAATACACGGCGGTGTCGAAAGACTGGGGCACATTGACATCTTTGCCGCCGCCCGCGATCAGAACTCGACCATCCCGAAGAAGCGTTGCGGTCTGGCCTTCCCTTGCGGGCCCCAGCCAGCTTATCGGACTGAAGTATCCGCTAGAGGGGTCGTATGTCTCTGCAGATGAAAGGGTCGCGGTGTCCGTGGAGCCGCCCACGATCAGTACGCTTCCGTCAGGCAGCAGGGTTGCCGTCGCGAAGCTCCGAGGATGGCCCATGTCGCCTGTAGCGGCGAAAGTTCCGGTCGTGGGGTCGTACAGTTCCGCTGTCGCTGAACCGTCCGGGTCGCCACCGGCGATCAACACCCGGCCGTCGCGTAACAGAGTCGCCGTCTGGTTCTTTCTTCCAACCTTCATGGACCCCGTGGATTGGAAAGTGCCGCTGGCCGGGTCATAGAGTTCTGCGGTCTTTTGCGCAGCCGCGTTCTCGCCCGCCCCTCCGGAAACAAGGACCTTGCCGTTGAGCAGCAACGTCGCCGTGTACTCGGAGCGGGCATCGATCATCAAGCCTGTCAAGGAAAACTTCGCGTGCAAGACCGTCGGCGCTGGCGATGGGCTGGAGACCGTATCCGGAACCGAGGAAATCGGACTCGCTTGCTGGCTCGCCTCCGAGCTGGGAACCACCGATCCAGCAGGGCTGCACCCCGCGAGGCCAATGACCACCGCGATTGATGCGAGCATGGCCTTGGAGGACTTCGAACTCGGCATGACTCTCTTCATTGCCTAGTATCCGGTCTTGCGGTCGGCGGGTGCGCTGCGGCGACCGGCTCAGGGCCAGTAGATTTCGGCGGAAACCCCAGTATCGTCCCCGCCGGCGATCAGGACTCGCCCGTCTTTGAGAAGAGTGGCTGTGTGACCGGATCGGTTGGCCCCCAACTGCCCAGTGGGGCTGAAGACGCCAGTCGCGGGGTCATAGATCTCAGCGAGGCTGCCGGCCTGGGTGCCGCCTCCGCCGACCACAAGCACGCGGCCGTCTTTGAGCATGGTCGCCGTATGACCAAGTCGTTCGGTCGCCATCGACCCAGTCGGCGTGAACTCGCCCGTTTGCGGGTCGAAGAGTTCTGCGGACGCCAGGTTCCCGTCTGCGCCTTTGCCGCCCACTATCAGAACCTTGCCGCTTTCCAGCAGGGTTGACGTTGCTCCCGCGCGAGCAGCGTGCATCGATCCCGTCGGGCTGAACTTGGCCGTCACTGCGTCGTAGAGTTCGGCACTCCCAACAGGGGTCGCAACGTCTCCTTCGTCCCCACCGGCGACAAGGACCCGGCCGTCCTGCAACGTGGTCGCGGTAAAGCCCTCGCGATACGTGTGCATCGAACCTGTCTGGGTGAACCTGCCCGTGGACGGGTCAAATAGCTCGGCCGCATGGGACACGGCCGACGCGTTCGCGCCTCCGCCCTGGCCCGTCCCGCCCACGAAGAGCACGTTGCCGTTTCTCAGCGGCGCAACTGCTGGTAGGTTGGTGTCGAAAAGCCTCGGCCCAGTTGCGTCGTATCTGTCCGTTGAGGGATCGTAGATCCCAGCCGCGTACGAGACATCTGTTACCTGTTGGCCGCTGCTCTGCCCAGTGGGACCGACGCCGACGATCAGAATCCGGCCGCCTTGGACTTCTACTGCTGTTGCCCCGTCGACCCACATTGAGAAAGGCCCGGTCGCACGGAACTTAGCCGACCCCGGGTCGTAGATCTCGGCGGAAACGAGACCACCAACCAAGAGCACGGAGCCGCTATCAAGGAGGACCGCCGAAGATTGGCCGTGGTTGAAGCCCATGGGTCCGACCGCGGTGAAGACCGCGTGAGAAGCCGTCGGCGTTGGCGCTGGCAACGACGTCGACGGTTGCGTTTCTTGAGGCTGCGGCGTTGTTCCAAGCGACGCGGGAACACGAATCGAGGAGCAACCCCAAAGTGTCAGCCCCAATCCCAGGTACATCGCCGCAGTCCATGCTTGGGCTCGGCCAGCGGCTTGTCGACCGAGTCCAATCCTGGGCTTCACTTGCTGCCGACGGGCGGCCGACACTACTGTCATTTCATCTGCTCCTCGACTCCGGTAGGCGCGCGCATCCTAGTAGCCCGGCGCATAAGGCAAGTAGGCACCGGTGTACTCGTACCAGCCAACCCCGGCCGTGACCGCGCGCAGCAGATCTGACTTGCTAATCCGCCACGTCCCCGGGTAGGCGGCGCGATACCCAAAGGAGAACCGGTCTGTCGTGTTGTAGATGTCGAACTTGGTGCCCGACGAGTTGGTCGCCAAGTATTTGTCGAGCCCGGAATTGTGGGCTCCGCCGTATTGCGTGTAGGGATCGTAGGCCGCGCTACCCGATTTACCGCAGCCCTCGACCGTCCAACACGGGTCCACGTAGTAGTAGTAGCTGCTGTCATAGGCCACGACCGACACGAAATGCATGGACGTGCCCTTGGGCCAGTTGGCCTGGCTCGGCAGCAGATACATCCTGGCTGCGACAATTGCCGGTACTTTGCGTCGGATTGAGAGTTCGATTTGAGTCTGCATGCCATTCAACTTAGGCGCCCCGTGGAACTTGAACCAGTTGTGACCGGTGAAGTGGTTGAGCCAGTGCGTGAGCCCGAAATGGGTTGTGCCGCTGATGCGCACGTCGTCCGTCCGGGTCGTAGACCTACCCCCGTATGAGATTGTCATCTGAGTGGCCAGGTACATCATGAAGCCCGTGCCAGGGCCGTCCGGGAAGCTCGCCTTCTGATTTGGTGACCAGAAGACTAGGGTGGGCTTCAAGGAGTACCCGTATGACTTGACTCCGTTCCTCACCGCGTATTCGTAGCCGGAGATCGTCGAATACGGTGCTGTGAACGCAAGCACGACCCGTGCTGCCCCCGGTCCGCAAAGGTCTTGCCAGCCGTAAGGCTCATGCATCAAGCCGACAAGCGACGTGTTGAGACTGCAACTCGCACCGGTGCAGGGCGGCGGATTCGTGCACTCACCGCCTGGCCCCGAGCACCGTCCCGATGGGTCCTTCTGATCGACAGGGTCGCCAGCGCCGTAGACATAGGGGTTGCGAGCCTGAGGCGTCTCCGCATTGGCGGCGAGGGGGTCCTCGGAGAGGAAACGGCCCAACGATGGGGCATACCAGCGGGCGATGACGTAGTACAGCCCGCTGGAGTCGTCCTGATAGCTGCCCTGCCAGCGGGTCGCGGTAGTGAGCGTCGAGCCGGCCACAAGGTTGCCGAAGGGGGCGTAGGCGGCGTTGCCTGAGATTGCACCTGACTCGGCGGTGGTGAAGATCACATCGCCATGGCCGTTGCTCTCCGTATACACCGGAGTCGCGGGGTCGGTGTACTCGTAGAGTTCGGTGCCGTTGAGATCGTTGGCCACCTTTGTGACCGAGGTGGTCGAGCCGGTGGTGGTGATCTGAGCCACCACGTTTGTCAGCCCGACGTAGGCGAAGACCTTGGTGTAGGCCGGAGCGACGATCTTCTCGAGCCTATCGAGCGGGTCATAAGTGTACGTGGTGGTCGCGGTTCCGGCGGTTACCGAGCTCAACCGACCCAGGATGTCCCAGGCCAGAGTGGCGGTGCCGGTGCCACCGGAAGCCGGGTTGGGCATTGTGGTGATCGCGCCTGCGGCGTTGCTCGTGTACGAGCCGCCGGTCGGATGGCTCGCGGCGTCGTATGTCGTCGTTACCGCAGTAGCGGTGCCTGTCCGCTTTGAGGCTCGATCCGGCATGGAGTTCCAGGAGAAGACCTGGGACTTGTTTGTCGGATCGGTCGGAGGGGTGTAGCTCGTAAGACGCGAGAGGGCGTCGTATACGTACGTTGTGGTGCCTGCGGCCGGGTCTCCGCCGATCGTGCTCGTGGAGGTGATCATGTTGCCCGCAGCGTTGTATCCGGGCGTGAGGGTGTAGGTATAGGGGGAGCCGCCCACACCGCAGGTTGAGCCTGCGATCGTGGTCTTGCTCGCCAGGCGTCCGAGCCCATCGTGGGCGTATGAGGTGGCGTTGCCGGTGGGGGCCGTCATACAGGCGAGGACCCCATCGGCGTCGTATGTCCAGCCGAACGGGTTGCCGCTTGGGTGGCTGATGTTGGTATCCATCAGCGTGGTCTGGCGACCGTACGGGTCCATGTCGAACGAGTATGCGCCCGAGGGATCGGTCCGCCCGAAGATCCCCCAGATTGCCACGCCGTCGCTGGCGTTGGCGTAGGAGTACACGGTGTCCGGTGGGCTCGCGGCGCTGCGGGTGTCGGTGATGGTTGCGGGGCGGGCGAGATTGTCGAAGCTCGCGGTGATCGACTCGCCGGACGTGGACGTCGCGTCGGCGGCGCCGGTCTCGTTTGCGTCCGCGTCGTGGGCGTAGAGGACGTCGGTTGTGGCACCGCTGATGGCGGTGCAGGTGTGTTCAACCGCGGTATAGGTGGCCGCGGCGGATGGGTTCAGGGTGGCCCGCTGGCAGAGACGGTCGGCGGTGTCGTAGAAGAAGTAGATGGTCCCGCCGTCGGCGCCGGGGATCGTTTGGCTCGTCTTGTCGCCAGAGGTGTTGTAGGTGAAGGCCGTTGTGTTGCCGTCTGGGTCGATCTGGCTCGACAGACGTCCGATGGCGTCGTGGTGATAAGTTGTGGTGGCGGTCGCAATACTCAGGGACGGATCGGCCGGCACGGTTTGGGTGGCCATGTTGCCAACATCGTCGTATGAGTAATGGGTGTCTACGTTCTGGGTGGAATCGATGGGCGTTCCATCTGGCAGCGGATCGGAGCAGGGCTCACCCAGAACCGCCAGATCGTCGGACGAAATCGTCGCGTTCTCGATGACCCGGCAGAGGTGGCCGGCAGCGTCGTAGCCATACAGGGTGGTGACCCTTGTGGTGGGGGTCGCAGGGTCGGCCGGCGATGGCACGCTCATTGCGAGTTCGTGCCCCGACGCGTCGTATGCGAACTGCTTGTCGATGTTGGCGTTCGCGGTCTGTGCGCCGGCGGGCAGGTCGCCTGTGCAAGCGTTGGTGAGGGTGGTCGGGTCCACGCTCGCGTTGGCGATGGTGCGACAGACGTTGCCATTGGTGTCGTACACCGTCCGGGTGACTGCACCGTTGGGGGCGGTACTGGTGATCGCGCGACCGTCGGTGTCGTAAGTATTGGTCGTGGTGGCGTTGATCGTGGGTTCGGTCGCTCCGTAGTGGGCAACGTAGTGGTCGATCTGGGTCAGGACGTGACCGTCGGGGTCGTACGTGTATTCGGTCGTGAGGCCGGTTGCGCTGGTGCGGCTCCTGGTTGTGCCTGTATCCCAATAGGTGAAGGTCGTGGTCTGGTTGGCCGTCCCGTCATATTGGCCCGTCCCGCTGCAGCCATACCAGTGGGCTGGGGCGATGGTGTCGACGCAGTTCTCGGTCGTGGCCGCTAGGCGGCCGTCCTCGTACCTGTTGATCGTGACAACGCCGCGGGCGCTCTTCTGGGCGACCAAACGCCCGGAGGTGTCGAAATGAGAATCGGTCTCGAGCGCGAGCCCGGTCTTGTCGACGATCGAGGCCAGAACGTGGCCTGAGCCATCGTAGATCGTGTCGTTCTCGATACCGGCGGTCAGCGTTTCCGAAGTCAACATCCCGCCGCTTGCGGCGTACGAGTTGGTTGTGACGATGTTGGTTGACGAGTTGTGCGGGCCGCTGTCGGTGCAGGTTGCCGGATTCGTCGAGCCAGTGGCCACGCAGTTGGCGATGGTCCGCCAGACCTGTCCATGTACGTTGTAGAGGTTGCGCTCGACCACGCCAGCCTGATCGACCACGGCGATCGGGTCGCCGGCGGCATCGAGGTAAGTCTGGGTGTCGAGGTTGGTTGTGGCTGTGCCAGTGATCGCCGTGTGGCACGGATCGGCGAGGGAGCCCAGGTCAAGCGACGAATCTGAGATCGCAGCCACCGTGCGGCACGTCCGACCAAGAGCGTCGTAGGCCGATTCGGTGTATGTCTTGGCCGGGTCGGTCTCGCTCGTGTCATATGGGTCGCTGGTCCGCACCACGTCCCCAGCGCGATCGAAGGTCGTGTCGGTCGCGTTTGCGCCCGCCACGGAGCGGGTAACTCGGCCGATCGCATCGTAGGTTGAGGTGGTGACGGTCTGGCCGGGGTCGGTAGTCGTGGCCGTCCGTCCGAGCAGGTCGTAAGTCGTGGTCGTAGTGGTTGGCGATCCGGTCACATCGTCGATTTCGCTCAGCAGCTTGCCTGTCTTATCGAAGGTCCGAGCTGTGGTGTCTGTGGGCGGGACCAGAACCCCGCCGGTTACCGCGGTGCAGCTGCTCGAAGTCGTTGTCGTGGTGGCGTCGCCCGTCGCCGGGCCGATGGTGCAGGTCTCATCTCCCAGGCCGTCGAAGACGTGGCGTGTGGTTCCATTGAGGCCGTCTTCCTCGATGAGCTGGCCCAGGCCGTCATACGAGTTGGTCGTGGCAACGCCATCAGGCTCGACGGTCTTGATGTCGTCGCCCGCGAGGTCGTAGGTGATCGTCGTGGTCGAGCTGACCGCGGGAGCATCCCCGGTTGCGGGCGTTGTGGTGGTGACGGATACGACGCCGGTGTGGGGATTTGTCAACGTCGCGACCGAGTTGAGCAGCGCCCAGGTGGAACAGCTTGCCCCAAAGGCGGTGCAGGTGGATTGGTCGGTTTCGATCTTGTTGCCGAACTCGTCGTACGTGTCTTGGAGTTTGAGCGACGGGATGGAGCTGTCGCCTGAGTCGATCTCGCTCACTCCGGCGCCAAGGTAGTTGTAGGCGTACGTCTTGGTGGCGCTGACGCCGCTGCCGCCGGCCTCGATCGGGTCGGTCTCGGTCAGAACGTTGCCCGTCGCCTTGTCATACGTATAGATCTTCTTGACGTTGGTCCAGTCGTTCTGCGCGCCGCCGGAGACGTAGTTCTCAGTGACACTGAGTTCGTCGCCGAAGGTGTCGTACTCGTGGTGGCTCACGACTCCGAGCGGGTTGGTCTGGTCCGCGAGTTGGTTTCCGGCGGTGTACGAGAAACGACTCTCCACGTTCTCGTCCGCGTTGCCGGTCAGGGCGCCGCTCGTGCAGGTCACAGGTCCGAGATTCACGGTCGGGTGCGCGATCGTGCGGCACAGCCGATGGGTCGAGTCGTATATGTATGCCGTGGTCGTGCTGAGCGTCCCGGTTCCGTTGGTGCCCGAGACGGTCTTAGTCTTTAGGTCGTGGAATGGATCGTCGGGGACGTACTCGTTGGTCGTGACTATCCCGTCGGGATCAGTCTGGGTCTTGATCAGGCCGTACTGGTAGGTGTAGGCAGTCGTGGCGACAATGGAGCCGCCGATCTGACGACTTTCGGCCTGGAGAGTGCCGTCGCCGTTGTACGCGGCGGTGGTGGTCCAGTTGTCCGCGTCAACGACCGTGCGAACTCGACCGTTGGCGTCAAAGGTGTAGCTCGTGGTATCGATGATCGGGCTAGCGGGCACCGACACGTCTCGCACGACATGGGCGACAGTGGTGGTGGCCGTGTAGTCGAACGTGCTCCTCGCGACCGGGCTGGCTGAGCCGCCGATCGGGTCCGTCACACTCGCAACTCGGGCCGAAGTGTCGTAGGCCCAGGCCCAGGCGACAGCGCTAGAAGTGCTTGTACCGACCGGGGTGAGCGGCCGGCTGACGCCTGCCAGTCGACTTGAGCCGTCGTATGAGAGGCTGGTGATATTGCCGGCGGGGTCCGTGACGCTGGTTAGCCTGGTCGCGGTGTACCCGAAACCCCACGTTCGCTGTTCACGATGGGCGCAGCCCCAGTCGGCGACCGCCGTGCCGACGCAGTCCGAGTAGGTGACCGAGGTTATCTCGCCGCCGGTGAGAGCCAGAGTGGTCACTCGGCCCGAGGCGTCGGTTGCGCTGATCGGGGAGGCGGTCGGCGCGATTGTGAGCGCGCTTCCGTAGCGATCGGTGATCGCGGTCAGCTTGCCGTTGGCATCGAAGTTGTACGAACTCTGGTCGAGTTCGGTGACCTTGTACCCGGTCGAGACCTTGGACAGGATCTCGAAGCTGCCCGCGAGGGCGGTCCAGGTCGTGCCGTTAGCCGAGCCGAACGGAACCTCGGTCCCGTCGGCCTCGTGCCAGACGGCGACGCCACCGCCGGTCGTCGCACTGGTCAGGTCCAGATACTGGGTCAGGTTGCTCGACCAGCCAGGTCCAAACGGACCAGCGGTACTTGCGTCGGCCGAATTGTAGGCAATCGAGAGTGCCTGCTCGGGGCCGAAGGAGGGCACGCTGAAAAGATTACGCGCCAAACTGGCTTCGCCTGTGGCGACGTTGACGCCCAGGTCCCAGCCGCCATCCATATCGAACGGCACCGTGGCGGTGTCGCGGTCTGTGTTGTCCAGATCGACGGTCACAGTGGCCGCGGTCATGTTGCCGGCGGCATCGGTGGCCGTCAGCTTCAGACTGAATAGGCCCGTTAGACCGGCGGTGATCCATGTCCCAAGCGAGCCGTTTGAGACCGAGGCGTTTCCTTGATCCCCGATCGCGGTCCACGACGAGGGCGACGCGCCGGCCCCGTACTCAAGCTTCCACGAACCGGTGCTGCCCCAATGATCGTCAGCGGCCGTGCCGGCGATGGCAAGAGTCCCTCTCAGGACCGAATTGGCGCTCGGCGACGTGATCGTTGCATTGGGTGAGGTGCCATCGACCATGATCGGCGAGGAGGTGAAGCTGTGCGGACCCGCTGTGTCGGTCAGGGTCTGGACCCATTGATAGCACTTGTCGGCCAGCAAGCCGCTGGACTCGACGGGCGAGGACGTTGTCACCACGGGGACGGAGTTGTCGTTCGCCCAACCGTTGGCGGGGCAGATGCCGGCGGTGCTCGACACAACCTGCCGCTGCAACGAGCGGGCCGTGATGGGGCTCTGGCCCGCGGTCTCGGTCCAGGCGACGGTATAAGGGCCGGGCTTGACGTACGTGGTTGTCCCGCCGACTGGGGTAGTGAACTCAACCTCGGGTCCGAGATCGATGACGAAATTCATAGTCGTCGCGGGCGACACGACTCCGGCGCCGTCTGTCGCGGTCACAGAGAGGCTCACACCGACAGAGGTCGCGGACCAACTGAGTCCGATGCTCGCGGGGTTGCCCGGAACGGTTGCAGGTGTGTATGTCCAGCCCGCTGGATTGGTCGGGGCAAGAGCGCTGAAGGTGGACCCGGAGATGCCCGAAATCAGATCCGTGCCGCTCGAAGTCAGGGTGATCGTTTTGGCCGCCGAGGGCTTGAAGTAGATGATGTTTCCGGCGCGGTAGCAAGACCCGATCGCGCTGCAGTCGTCGGTTACAACCGGGCCCCCAAGTCCCGCACTCGTGGTTGTGTCGATGAGGACCGGCATTGAGTAGGAGTAGCTCGAGGTGCCGCCGTTGCCGGCATTGTCGATGGCTCGAACGCCGACGCGGTAGCAGGTGTTGTTGGCCAGGCCGGTGAGGGTGGAGCTGGTGATGGTGATCAGGATGTCGGAGATCTGCGTCCATGAACTCCCGCAAACGCCTGCGCTAGCGAGCGAGGTCGACTGCGCCTGCACCTCGTATCTTGCGACCCCGGAGCCACCGTCGGTGGCCGCGCTCCAGCTGAATGTGTATGAAGTGGCGGCCTGGTCGACCTGCGCGGGCGGCGTAGGCGGCCCAGGCAAGACCGGAGCCGTTGAATCCCAGCGGAACTGCCCCACAGCTCCGCCGATTGCGGACCAGGTAGTGCCGTCGTTGACCTGAACCCTGTAGTAGTAGGTGGTGCCATCGGTCAGGCTCAACGTGCTCGGGATCGTGTAGCTACTGGCCGTGCTGGCGACCTGTCCGGAGTCGCTCAGAACCGGCGAGAAGGTCGAGTTCGTCGCGATCTGCACCTGGTACTTGGCCTGGCCGGCACCGCCGTTGGCGGAGTATGTCCAGTTCAAGGTCGAGTTCGCGCGGTTGATCCATGCGTTGGCCGCCGGTGAGGTAACCGTGGCGCTCGGGTGGCTGTAGGTGATGTTGAGCTTGGGAACGTTGGTGCCACCATGTTCGGAGGTGTATATGCGCTTCCAGTAGGTGTCGTCGCTGTTGACCGTCAGAAGTTCGAAGCCATAGTTCGCCGCACCTCCGGCCCAGAGCTGTACCGACGAGGTAACGTTGAAGCTGCTGGTTTGCCCCTGGGCGAGGGCTTGACTGGTTATGCTCGTCTGACTCGGTTTGTTGGTCCATTTCACGCCGGAGACGCTCCACGAGCTCGTGACCCGATACAGACTCACGGTCCTCGCTGTCGTCACCCAGCCGTGGTAGGTATAGACGCCAAGAGTCGCGCTCTCGATCGTGGAGTTCATAACGTCCGATGGCAGGGCAAAGGAGACCAGGGCGTAACAAACCTCTTTGACGCCTCCGACGGTCACGCCGTCGTAACCGATGTCCATCTGGCTTGCCCCGTCGGGGCCGACCCAGCCATTGAAGTTGCTGCTCGGGAACGCCTGGTCCACGAAGGTGTCGCTCACGGACGCCGTGCCCGAGACGACAATGGAGGGGTCGACGTAGACCGGGTAGATCGCGCTCTTGAGCCAGGCTGCATCCACGTTCACGGTCAGTAGGTTCTTGCCGCCGCTGGCAGCGAGCGCGTAAGAAACCTGGTCGGTGAAACGGCCACCGCCTACGCGGACATCGGCCGTCGAGTCGACGGCGTATGGCTGGGGCATCGTTCCCGCAAGCTTGCCGTTCTTGTCTGTGAAGGTGATTGTGCCGTCCGACTGTAGAGCCGGCGCCAGTCCAGGCGAATTGAGGGTGAAGGTGAACGAAGGGGTTGTCGGATTCGCAGCGAGAGTGAGAAAGAGACGGAACCCGTTGGTCGTGGGGATGACCCTCAGGTCAGTTCCGGGCAGTAGGCCGGCTACATCGGCGCGATTGGTACCGATGACCGGCTTGGATCCGGCGCGACCGGGCTTTGCGCCTGGGGCAAGGCTCAGGCTGATCTTGCCGGCGCCTGTATCGACACTCGCGAACCCAGCCGCGTCATCGGGTGCTCCGACTTCAACCGGTGCTCCCGTCTTGCCGGCGCGCACTCGGCCGTTGCCGCCGCTGATGGCCGACAGAGTCAGGTCGATCGGCGTCCAGGCCGCATTCGCGCTCGGCCGGTAGTTGATAGGTCCGGAGCTGACCGACGCGGTGAACGTACCGTCGTGGTTATCGAAGGTGTCGCCATATGCGGTGCTGAGCGAGGCCACCTTCGTGGGCGGAGCGGTCTTGGCCGTCGCCTTGGCCTTGGCCTTGGACGGCTTTTCGGGCGCGTGGGCCTTTACTGCCGGAGGGTTGGCCTTGGGCGCTTTGGCGACGGCTGCGGGGGGCGCCATCTCGACCGACATTGCCACCAGCACCACAACCGTGGCGATATGGAGCATTGCAGAGACCACACGCGACCTAGCGCTATGCGAGGAACCCCCCATTGCGACCCCTTTGGCCTCGCGGCCATATCGTGGCGCTTGCGCGCCAACGCCTCCTCAACGGCTGCCTAGCGGTCCAGCCGGTTCCCCGTCCCTCGCGTCTCGGGCAGTCGCCCGATCAGTCGGACCTGCGGTAGACGAGCAGGATGTTACCGGTTCCATGGGGAGCGCGTGGGGCGAACCTGCAGACGTGAGCCGCATCGCCTGAACGAGATCACCTCGCGGCGATGGCAGGTGGTCAGCCTGGAAGGCTAGAATCCGAGTCGTATAATTGGCGTCTCGTCCAGCACACCGAAGAAGGGCAAGCCGGACCGCACTCACGGAGACCACGCTCATTTAGAGCATCTGATCCTGCTCGTTTTGCATGCCCATTCCCCTCGTGGCGGACAGAGCATACGTCCGGGCAATCCGAAGTCAGATGCTCTATCCACTGAGCTACGGGCGCACCGATCGTCGCAATTCCACGCTCAGATAGAGCGTCTGATCCCGAGGCCACGACCCCGAGCAGCGACTGACGCAGTATACGATCAGCATCTGATCGTGGCCCGAGCGCCTCGTGCCGCACAGAGCATGCAGAGCATCTGATTCGGCAGAGTGCGTCAGTTGGGCCGGAGCCGGTAAGCGGTACGCAGCCCGTCGAGCGGCTCGAGCACAGCGTCGTCTGTTCCTTCGCGATCGAGCTGCGTGCCAGCTCAGGCCCGAACCATCGACGGCTCGAGGCCGTAGAGTTCTATGTAGCCGCAACCCGCGCATCGGAACGTCCAGAGGTTCAGCTTGAGCTGGCCCTCGTCGTGCAGTCCGGTCCATCCAGCCTTGAGACGCCCCGACTTCCAAACGGCGACGAAGTCGCCGCCCGTGTTGAGGTCCAGGTGCCCCTCGTGCATCTCACCGCCGCACTTTGGGCAAACGGGCGCGGGCGCGGGCGCGGGCTCCGGCGCGCGAACGTCACGCATTACTTGCCCGCCTTCTTGGCCAGAGCGTCGTCCACGTTGAGGATCTCGAAGACGTTCATCTCTGGATCGAACGGATTGCCGGCGAAGATGCGATCGCCGATCTCCCAGGTCTCCAAGAAGCTTGGGCCTATCGCACCGAGCTTCTTGAGCGTGCCGCCGTCGGTCCGATAGACGAGCACCGGCTTGGTGTTGGCTGTGGTGTGGACAAAGACCACCTTGCCGTCGCGAGCCGAGGTCAGCGAGTAACCGTCGACCGGATGCAGAATGTCGAACTGCTCGCCTCCCCCGATGCTCGCAAGCATCAGGTTCTCCTGGATTAGGATGACGATCCGGTCCTCGCCCACCGGAACCGCGCACGCGTACTCGTCGACCACGGGGAAATTGAAGATCTCGTCGCACTGACCATCCGGAAGGCTGAGCCGATAGATCCGAGTCGTGCGATCGTCGGCAAAGTAGGACGGCTGCGTACCGAAGAAGGCACGCTTGCCATCGGCGGAGATAACGAGCTTGCCGGCTCGCCCCTTGGCCTCCGCAGCCTTGCGTTCGCCCTTCGCGTTCAGGTAGTAGACCTTGTCATCGCTGCGGTTGATGGCCACGACGCAGCCCTCTCGCGAGGTGAGGAGGCCACAATCCTCGAACAGCGTCTTGACCGCGGCCGGGATCTGAGCCGGACGCGGGGCGGTCTTCTTGTCGACGGAGGCCATGCCGATCTTGCCTGCGGGGAGAGGCGCGGTCCCGATTTCCAGCTGGAGGCGGGTCTTCTTGCGACGCTCCTCCACCGACTGGTCCACTTCGCCCTTGCCGAGCGACGCGTCCGTGGTCTGGCCGAACTCACTGACCGGTTCGGCGCCTGCCCAGGCCGGTTCCGGTGTCGGCTTGGGCTGCTGGGAGATGGACCACTTGGTCCACTTGTCGCTGTAGGAAGACCACTCCCTTACGCCCCAGTAGATGACTTCGGCGAGCGGGACCGTCTCGTGGAGGGTCTTGAGCAGCTTCTGCATCCCGCCGAAGAAATGGCCCTCGCCCGAATCGGACTCGCCGACCGTGACGAAGACCCATGCGCCGGCCCAGCGCCACGCGTCGCCGTCGGGGTCGACCACGCTCTTGTAGGCCGCGCGCTCGAAGGTCTCGGCGATCTCGAGGCGCGTGGCCGCGCTTGGCGCTTCGACGAACCGGAGGTCGAAGACATGCCCACCGTTGGCGCCCTCGGCCCAGTCGTCCGGGTTGGCGCCGTAGAAGAGGAAGGGATATTTGCCGGCGGGGGCGGGCGGCTTCTCGGCCGCGCCGGCCGGGGTCTTCGGTGCCGTCGCCGCCTTCGCCGTTGCCTTTTCGTCCGCCCCGGCCTTTTCTCCCGCGCCGTCCGCGTCCGCGACATAGCCCTTGCCGGTCTTCTCACGGATGAGCTTGGCGAGTTCCCTCTCTGCGTTCTCAGGCGAGCCCAAGTCTTTGTCCTTGGATTGCCCGTCGGTTCCAATCCGCCCGAACCTGACGGTCAGGATGGAACCTGCAACTGAGCCTTCCCAGAACTTTCTCGACCCGTCTTCAACGCACGTGTATCGCACGCGTGGCCCCTTTCAACCTACGTGACGACGATCGCGGCTCCCCGGCCGCATGTCAGGCGTCAATGCTACCGACCCTGGCTGCGCCGGAAAGGTTCGGCAAGCGGCCGGCTTCTGATCGGGGGCCCAGGTGCCGAGCGGCGATCGACGGTCGGCCGGCGCAACATCGACGGCGGACGCGGGCTACTGCGCCATGCTCCGCGACGTGCGACCCCTTGCCCAACCGCAGGCCGTTTCCGCCGCCATCGGCCTGGGGATCTTCCTCTCTTCGGCGCGATCGGCGCCGCTTCGGGGCAGGCGAACTAGGCGGCCGGCCGCCGGCCCAAAGCCGCGGCCAGCGGCAGCGGGCGACCGAAGAGATACCCCTCGGCCAGGCCGACGCCGAGTTCGGCAACTATGTCCGCCTCCGCCTGGGTCTCGACCCCCTCCGCGAGGATCTCGCAACCGACGCTGCGCGCGAACGCCACCATGCTTCTGACCAGGGCGCACTTCGCCGGATCGGCGTCCACGCCGCGGACCAGGGCGATATCCAGCTTCAGGATGTCCGGCTGGATTTCCAAGATGTGGCGGAGTCCGGCATAACCCGCACCCACGTCGTCAACCGCGATCCGGGCGCGCCTGCGGAGGTCGCCCAGTGACGCGCGGAGCTCGGCATAGCTCTCGACGGAATCCCGCTCCGTGATCTCGACAACCACGGGGCACGGCGCGTGCTCCAGGAGAGCAACGAAGCTATCGCTGTGTGTGACCAACGCGGGCGAGGCATTGAGGCTCAGGTAGGCGCCTCGAGGCAGGCTCGCCGCGGACTGAAGCGCACATTCGATCGTCACCCGTTCGAGCGCCACGCCGAGCCCGACACGAGACGCCTCCGCGAAACGCACGTCCGGCCGAACGCCGTCGTCGAACCGAGTGAGCGCTTCGTGCCCGACGACCCGCCTGGTCGCGAGGTTGACGATCGGCTGGAACACGATTTGGAATGCGCCGGCCTCGATAACCCAGGCCAGCTCCTGGCGGATGATCCGCGCTCGCTCCTCGAGCGTCGCGCCCAGGATGGCGCCCGCTAGCAGGCCGAACTGGCGGGCGGTCTCGATCCGCTCCGCGCCAAGGTCACTGCGGCCGTCAACCCAGGCAAGACTCATCCTGCCGGGCAGCCGCTCGCCGAACAGAACAGGACCGTTGCAGACAGACCGCAGGCCGGCTCCTCGGAGCGCTTCGGCCCACGGATCGGAGCGGTCGCTGAGCGACTCGCACCAGGCACCCTGGGTGGCGCGCCGGCGGAAACCTGCCGCGACCTCGGCGGTCTGTGTCGCGCCGGGGGCAACGCCGGACAGCGGGCCTACCTGCGCCAGCAGCGTGCTGCTGCCGTCGTCCTCAAACGCCAGGATGGCCGCCTGCTTGACCCCATCGGCCTGGACCGCGAGCTCGCAGATGCGGCGCGCCATTTCCTCAGCAGTCCCGGTTGTGTCGAACCCGACCAGTGAGGTCAGCACGAGTGAGCGGTGGCGGATCTCCCGGGCGAGTTCGTCGGCGGCTGCGAGAGACTCGGCATGAGCGCGGCGCTCGCGGAGCACGAGCAGCCACTGACGGACCAGCGCAAGCACAACGACCACGATCGCGGTGACCTCAAGAGGAACCTCAGCCGGAGTCTCGTAGGCGAGCAAGATGGCCACTGCCGACCCTCCCACGGCAAGGAGCGGATAGGCGTCGACCATCGTGCGTGCGTAGCGATCGAGCAATGGGCTCGGTCGTGGTCGTCGTTTCCAGGTGATGCCGCCCCAGGCCACGCTCAACACGGCCACGGAGAACCCCCAGTCCAGCGGCATGACGGCGCCGGCTCTTCCGCCGGCGAGCATATCCAGCCAGAGCAACCACATGGCACCGGCGATCATGAGACCGTCGAGCACGGCATATGGGCCCCACACGGACGGCGTCAGCCCGCGGGCGAACAGGATGAGGTAGGCGGCCGACGAGCACGCCAGGACCGCCATCGCCGCCGCCGCGGCGGCCGGTATCGCAGGATCGGGATGAGGCAGGAAGACGAGCGGCTGCCAGGCGGGCACCAGCACGCATATCGTGGCGCCGGTCACGATCATGCAGTCGAGGGTGAGCTGACCGAGTGTCGCACGGTCGATGTAGGCGCCGAACGCTCGGAGGAGAACGACCGCCACGACGGCGAGTGAGAAGAGCAGGAGGATTACCGCCGGACCCGCAGCCGTCGCTTCCTGGTCCGGAACGAGCCCCCACGCAGCCATGCCGGCGCCCGCGGCCGCGAAAGCGAACGCAAGACCGCCAGGCAGCCAGCGCTGCCCCGCCGGGGCGGCGCGCCACGTGACCAGCATCGCGATCGACGCCGCGCAGCTCGCCACGATCTGCTGTAACCCGTCGAGGGGCACGGCCCACGATGGCGGCCCCGCTGCGGCGCCAATCGCCGCGCCGAACATCGTCACGAGCGCAGCGAGGAGCAACCCGGTGGCGAGGCGGGTCGGCCCGGCCAGAGGACGCGACTCTGCGCCGGCCGGCGGGAAGGGTCCTTCGTGGCGCGTCACCAACCGTTCCCCTTCCGATGGTCGAATGGATGGCTACAGCGCTCGAACGACCGCACAGGGAAGTATCGGCTGCCTGACGGTGATGCTTGACGGCGCGGATTGCTGGAAGGCCGAAGCAGGGACTAGGCCGCTCCTCCCGCACCCGACGCGCCGGAAGCGGCCTCTTCCGCCTTCGAGGCCAGCCGCCTGGCGGCCGAAGTGAACAAGCCACCCATTACCCGCGCCGTCGTGGGGAACGCGTGGATCGTGTCGGCGAGCACCGCGACTGGAACTCGGGCCTTGATGGCGAGGACCGCCTCGTGGATGACCTCGGACGCCGCCGGGCCGGCGACGAAGGCTCCGAGCAGGGTGCCGCTCGAGCGATCGACCACGATCGTGACGTGCCCGGTGGCTTCCGCGACGTAGCCTTTGGCCGACGTCGCCAGGTCGGCCACCTCCTCGAAGGCGTCGTGGCCGGCGGTCACGGCCTCCTCGAGCGATAGACCTACCCCGGCAGTAGACCGCGAACTCTTCGGCGGCTCCTGCCCGTTTTGGGCTTGCATGCCGTCGAAGACCCTGCTGCACGCCGCCGCCGTCCACGCCGCCATAGGCTGCCGCTTCACCCGCCGGGCCTGCGCCGATCACGACGAAATCGAGCGCTGTATCCACTGGTTGGCTCCTGGCCTCGGCGTGCGCCGGCGGCTTGGCGGGGCGGCTCGGCGGCCGCTACATCTGCATCGGGCTGCCGATCTGGAAGTAGTTGCCGTCCGGATCGGCGAACGTCGCGAGGTAGAACGGCTGGTCCGAATCCTCGCCCATTGGGTTGTACGGCTCGCGGACGACTGTTGCGCCGGTGGCGCGGATCCGCTCGAATTCGGCCTTCACGTCGTCGGATTCGAGGTCCCAGATGACGCGGCCGGGCTCCTTGTTCGGGCCGTGGACCTCGTCGTGCGGGCCGACCATGACGGTGCCGCCGCCGACCATCCAGCCGGTGTATGGGGCCTCGTCCCAGGCGGGTTCGCCCAGCACTCGCTTGTAGAACTCGACCAATCGGGCGGGGTTATCCGACCCCAACAGAACGCCGGCCAGCTTCACGGTATCTCCTCCGGTGGACGCAGCGCGCCGAACCTCCCAGGCGGGAACCCACCTAGTCTCGCGACCGATCCAACTACGGCCCGGATGGTGAGACGGCGAGCAAGCGCCAGTCCTCCCGAAGCCCTTCACATCGAGTTCACAAACCCGCGGCACTCTCCATTTGAAACACCACACAGCCACAGGGGTATCAAGTGGAACCAATCATCACCGTCGAGCACCTCACCAAGAGGTACAAGAAGGCGGCCGTGGCCGCCGTGGACGACATCAGCTTCGAGGTCGAGCCGGGCGAGCTGTTCGCCTTCCTCGGCCCGAACGGCGCCGGCAAGACAACCACGATCTCCATCCTGACCACGACGCTGGCCAAGACCTCCGGGCACGTCCGGGTAGCCGGACATGACCTGGACGCGGATGCGACCGGCGTCCGGCGCAACATCGGGATCATCTTCCAGAACCCGAGCGTGGATCAGCACCTGTCGGCGGAGGAGAACATCCGCCTCCACGTGGGCCTGTACGGCACGTATTCCTACCGGCCGATCTACCGGCTCATGCCGGCCGACTACCGGCAGCGCATAGAGCGCCTGGCGTCTGTGGTGGGCCTCGAAGGCCAGCTCGGCACCCCGCTCAAGAGCTACTCGGGTGGGATGAAACGCAAGCTCGAAATCGTCCGCAGCCTGATGCACAGGCCTCGAGTGCTCTTCCTCGACGAGCCGACGGCGGGCCTCGACCCGGTCAGCCGGGCGTCGCTCTGGGAGTACCTGCGCCAGGTCCGGGAGGAGGAGGGCACGACCGTGTTCCTCACAACCCACTACCTCGACGAGGCCGAGGACTCCGATCGAGTCTGCGTCATCGACCACGGTCGAATATCCAGGCTCGAGACTCCGGCCGAGCTCAAGCGCCAGCTGCTCGAGCGAGTCATTCTTCTCGACGCCCTCGATCGAGACGGCCTGATCGCCGAGCTCCGAGGGCTGGGCGCCGAAGTCGGACTGGACGAATCGTCCGGCCTCCTGCGCGTGCCGTTCGACGGCAAGACGCCGCAGTCGCTCATCGCCCGCATCGTGACGCCGCTCACCGTCCTGCGCGTCTCCGATCCGAGCCTCGAAGAAGCCTACGTCGCGCTCCTGCGGGAGTCCGACTCCGAGTCAGAGGAGGTGGCGGCATGACCGCCCAGGTTCGCAACACCGCGGCTCTTCGCGCCGCCAACTCCGCCGCACCGGCCGAGCTTCGCGCCCCTCGACTCGTCCTCGAGGCCAACGCCACATTCGCGGTCGCCTGGCGCGAGGTTCTCCGGGCGATCAAGAGCCGGCAGATGATCGCGATCAACATCATCTTCCCGGTCCTGTTCATGGGCATCATGGGCGGGATGATCCAGCAGAACCTTGGCAAGGGGCTGCCTTACGCCTATCTGCCGTTCATGCTCGTGGGCATGGTCGCCCAGACCATGTACCAGGGCGGAATGATCGGCGTCACGACGCTCGTCGAAGAACGCGAGAACGGCTTCACGGCCGAGCTGTTCGTCGCCCCGATCACCAGGTATACCGTTTTGCTCGGCCGGATCATCGGCTCCAGCATCGCCTCGATGGTCTCGCTGGTCGGCGTGCTGGCGATGATCTTCGTGATGCAGATCCCGGTCAACTTCGGCGACATCCTGCGCGTTCTGGCGCTGGCACCGATCCTGGCCTTCGCCGGCGGCGCGCTCGGCGTCCTGTTCATCGGCTTCGTCCACGATCCCAAGGTCGCCGACGTTGGTTCGATGCTCGTGGTCATGCCGCAGATGTTTCTTGCGGGCTCGTTGATCCCGAACGCAGGCTCGACTGGAATCCTGGGCATCGCGACCAAGCTGATGCCGCTGACCTACGTGATCGACCTCGCCCGGAACGTCTTCTACATGGGCAAGCCCGAGTACTCAGCCGTGGTGCAGTACCCGCTCGCTCTGGACATCGCCGTGACGGTAGGCATGTTCGTGGCCTTCCTGGTCGTAGGAACGCTGATGTTCGTCCGGGCGGACCGCGACCGGTAGGGCGTCCGATCGCCGCCGCGTCGGTTCGCCTCGTGCGCGGACCGGCGATGGCATGGCGCCGGCCGCCGATCGGTCGGTCGGACCCGGCTTACGGCTCGGTCGGTTCCAGGCCGTGCCGCCTCATAAGCTCGAGTTCGGCGTGGCGGGCGGGCGGTTCGGGTCCGCTCCACAGCTCGGCCAGCTCCTCGAAGTAGGCGTCGAGCGCCGGCGCATGCACGATCACGACTCTCGCGGGTTCCGAGCCAGAGTTGCCGAACGTGTGCGCCGCGCCGGGCGGTACGAGCACGAACCCGCCTTCGCCGACGCTCGCGCTCTCGCCATCCACGGTGAAGCCGACCGTGCCGCCCAGGACCAGGAAAGCCTCCGTCGTTGCGGGATGCCTGTGGGACGGAGGCATTCTGCCTCCGGGCGGGAGGCTGCGGTCCATCAACGAGAATCGGCCGCCCGTCGTGGCCGCCACCGCCTTGAACACCATGACGCTGCCACGCGCCTCGAGGATACGGCCCTCGCCGGGCCCCAGAACGTCAGGCACGCGACTCCTCCTGTTCATCTCCGCAGCAATGGCCGGCTTACACCCGGCGAGATCGCGCCGACGATTTCGTGGAACCTCGCAACGGTGCTCTCCGAGAGCGAGTACCAGATCCAGCTCCCCTTCCGCTCGGAGGTCACCCAGCCGGCGTCCTTGAGCACCTTCAGATGGTGCGAAACGGTGGGCTGTCCGACGTCGCAGCACGACCCGAAGTCGCACGCGCACACGTTGCCCTCCTCGCTCAGCTGGCGAACGATGGCCAGCCTGGTCGGGTCCGCTAGAGCCTGGAAGAGCGCGACGTCGGGGTCGGTGACCTTCTTCATGGCTTCCATAATATTGATGGACGTCGATATTGACAAGTGTCGATATGCCCGTTAGATTGTGCGGCAGAAGGAGAGCCAAAGATGTTCAACCGATACCCACCCGAACTCGCGCACTTGATCAACCAGGAACGGATCGATGAGGCTCGCAGGTCGATGCGCGGCTTCTGCTGCGCGGAAGACCGCCGTGACCTCGAACAGTCCCGACTGCATTCGAGCCGAACGAACAACCAGCCCGCCGCCTGCAGTTGCTAGGAACACTCCGATGACCGACCAGATCCACGAAGTCGTACGCGATCACTACGCTCGTGCCGCGCTCGACGTCCTAGAGCGTGACATGAGCTGCTGTGGGGCCGACGGCGACTGCTGCGGAACCCAGGCCGCGGACGGCGCCCAGTTCTACTCCGCTGTCGAGCAGTCCGCGCTTCCCGAAGCCGCCGTCCTCGCGTCGCTGGGCTGCGGCAACCCGGTCATGGTCGCCGAGCTCAACGAGGGCGAGCGCGTCCTCGATCTCGGTTCCGGCGGCGGCATCGACGTGCTCCTTTCGGCGAAGCGCGTCGGCCCGACAGGCCGTGCCTTCGGCCTGGACATGACCGACGAGATGCTCGCCCTGGCGCAGAAGAACGCGGCGGAAGCCGGCGTGACGAACGTCGAATGGCTGCGCGGCCACATCGAGTCCATCCCGCTGCCGGCAAACTCGATCGACGTCGTGATCAGCAACTGCGTCGTGAACCTGGCGGCCGACAAGCCGTCCGTCTTCCGCGAGATCTTCCGCGTCCTTCGCCCGGGCGGCCGGATCGGGATCGCCGACATCGTCGCGGACGACTCTCTCTCACCCGATCAGCGCGCCGAGCTCGGCTCGTACGCGGCCTGCGTGGCGGGCGCTCTCTCATTCGGCGAGTACCGGGCCGAGCTGGCGCAGGCCGGCTTCGACGACATCTCGATCACGACCAGCCACGAGGCGTCGGCCGGGATGTACAGCGCGATCGTCAAGGCGAAGAAGCCGGCGGGCGGGGTCTGACCGTAACAACGCGGCCGCCCGAACGGCGGCGTCGCCGAGAGTCGGGCTGCTACTCCCGGCCGCCGCCCAGGCCCATGCCGAGGCTGGCCGAGGAGAGCCGTCGGGGCGGCGGGCCGCTCGATCGGACGGTCAGGGAACCTCGGAGAACCATCTGCGACGGCGGCGCGTCCGGCTCGGCCAGCCGCTGGAGCAGGATCTCGGCCCCCAACCGGCCCATTTCGTGCGCGGGCACGTCGATGGTCGAGAGCTGCGGCGTGACCAGGTCCGAGATCGGCGAGGCCACGATGGCGATCACGCTGAAGTCGTTCGGAACGTGGCGGCCCAGGTCGCGCAGGGCCGTCAGCAGCGGCGCGTACGTTACCGAGACGGCGATCGCGGCGGTGCAGTCCGGCGCCCGCTCGAAGAACCTGAGCACTTCGATGTAGTCGGCGCCCGACGTGCCGCACAACAGATGCTCGCCCTCCATCGAGAGTTCCTTGAGGGTGCGTTCGAACCCCTGGACGGAGCGGGCCGTCGGTCCGTAGTCCGCGCCCGCGACCGACGGCACTCGATTGAGAAGGGCCACGTGGCGGTGGCCGAGTTCGTGCAGGTGATGCAGCGCCAGGGCCACCGCGTCGTCGAAATCGAAGTCCACGTAACTGACGCCGTCGTTGTTCGCGCAGCGGCCGATCATGCTGAACGGGAAATCGTCCTTCCTCAGTCTCTCGACTCGGTCGTCGGCCAGACGGACCTCCATGAGGATGACCCCGTCGGCCCGGCCGGTTTCCAACGGAGCGACGATCCCGGCAGGGTCGTGCGTTGCGGTTGAAACCAACAGCGCGTAGCCG
>Ga0302323_100000655_pt1 | contig 27862 bp, 29 predicted proteins | sample Fen_T0_3_FD_201950 | JGI IMG/M metagenome (GOLD analysis project Ga0302323, IMG submission 201950) | Peat permafrost microbial communities from Stordalen Mire near Abisko, Sweden - Fen_T0_3 | ecosystem: Environmental > Terrestrial > Soil > Wetlands > Permafrost | place: Sweden: Abisko...
TTCGTCTACCGTGACCCAGCAAATGTTCGCGCGACGGGCTGGCAGCAGTGGATCAGCTACTTCTTCCCCTTCGCCGAAGTTTATCAGGACCATACTCAAATGAAACGGCTACGCGTATTGATGCGTGTGGACAAGCCGCGCAATGTTCGCAGCGACTTTGACAGTGACCTCTATCAGGCGGCAAACACTGGCATCCGTTTCGGCATTGATGCCCAAGTTACCGATCAACTCACCGCGCTCGACATGTCACTCGACACGGCTCAATTGCCCTCATCTGCCACGGGAGTGACCGACGCCTGGTCCATAATTTGAACCCACTTGAGCCGTATCTAATTTAACCCTTCCATGCTGGGGCGTGACACACGGGACGCAGCCAAGACGCAGGCCCCGGCCTAGATCTGTAAGGTTCGCTTGACCCGCGCCAAAACCCTTGCCTTCGGGACTTCAAATATGTACGGTCGAAAAATGTGCTTGAAATTTCGGATTGCTGCCTTCCTATCGGCGCTACCCTTGCTCGTAAGTGGCTGCGGTAACAAGGATTCGGCGAGCGGACAATCGGCTTCCACCGGTAGCGCGGGTAATGCTGGTTCAAGCAGTGTGTCGACGGGAGGGACGAGCTGCACGAACCCGCAGACGGCCGTGCCTGACGGCTGGGCGCGGCCGGCGGATTGCAAAGGTGTGGGCAATCTCTGCTCGGAGGGATGCAGTGGCGCGGCCTGTCAATTGTTAGGCGACGTCTGCATTCCGTTTTCGCAGGTGGGGGCTTCGTCCAGCGCATGCGCGCCGTATTGTATGGCCTACGCCTGTATGAACTTCGATGACGCCTCGTGTTTTTGCACGGGTAGCGCTGCGGCGAAGTATCCGTCCTGTGCTTGCGGTCCGAAAGCAGTCGCTGGGGTTTGCGCGGGCGAAGGTGCCGCGTGCGCGTCCAAGGCGTGCTGTGATTGCATGGGTTTACGCTGCGTCACTGACAGTTACTCCGGCTCCGTGTGCCGGCAGGCTTGCGTGCAGAATTCGGATTGCGTCACGGGCTGTTGCGACACGGCCGCTGGCACTTGTCACGATGCGCTCTACTGCAACTGTGTGAACGTCGGCACTGCCTGTAGCGGCACCACCCAGTGTTGCCCGGGCAAAAGTTGCCTCACCTTTTCAGGAGACGCGACGAACGGGCCGTTCTCCTGTTATCAGGACTGCAAAACCCAGAGTGATTGCCCGAGTGGCTGTTGTTCGCAAAAGATTCCGGGAACCGACCACGGCGCTTGCGGCCCGTGCAATTAGTGCATTGACCGGCGCGGCTAAACTTTCGAGGCAGGTGTGGTAATGAAGTTGCTCTCCAAAACGCTGCGTGTTTCTGTATGCGTAAGTCTCGTTGCCGGATGCTCGGGCTCAGGTTCGGGGACTACTCCGATAGGTACCGGAGGCTCGAGCTCGACCGGTTTGGATGCGGGTTCTGCGCTCTCGGATTTCTGCCCACGCTTGGTGCAAGCGATGTGCAAACACATCGAACTTTGCAAGTGTGGTGTGGCTAGGGTCCAAAGTTGTGAAAATGCCTTATTGACTGGTTGCAGCGCGACCAATAGTTACTGGGCAAGTATTGATGCGGCAATCGCTCGAGGAAACCTCAATTATCGCCCTGAACTTGTCGATGAGGTACTGGCTCCCCTTCTGAGCGCACAATCGACTTGCTCTGATATCTTTATCGATTTGGATTGGGATAGCACTCAGGCTTACAACTACTCTGGCGTTTTTACGGGCACGCTCCCAGCAGATGCCCCGTGTTCCTTGCCCGTTAGCTTCAAGGGCGGGATCCAAGATTGCGCTCCGGGGCTTCAGTGTCGCGCCGTGGCCGATGGAGACTATCGGTGTGCGAAGCTCGTGCCTGCAGGCGGTGTATGTCAAGTTGGGTCCCGGTTGAGTGTCTGTTTCGAAAGTCGCGCCCCGGACGTGGATAATGAATTTGCCAGTTCGTTCGATCGCCTGAGCTGCATCCCAGATACAGCCGGTGTTACCACCGGAACATGCAAGACCCAACTTGCGGAGGGACAGCCGTGCCAAACCGATGACGCATGCCAAAGTGGGCGCTGTGCAACCCCCATTGCGGGGTATGGGTATTGCGCTGCCAAACTTGCCAATGGTCAAACCTGCATGTCACCAAGCGACTGCGTGAGCGGCGCCTGCACTGGCGATACCTCCCTTTGTTCTGTGTCACTCGCGGACGGGGCCGCTTGCGGCTACAGCGACGCGAGTTGCGCGTCGAAGAGTTGCTACACGCCGGATAACCAGACCAGTGGAACTAGTCCCGGAGTGTGTGGCCCCAAACTGGACAAGGCCGTAGGAGCAAGCTGCGCACAAGGCTATGAATGCGCCAGTCAAGTGTGCCGCGAAGACAAATGTTGGGAAAGGATCTGTCGGCGGTACTGAGCCTCAGGCCCAAACCTGGGAGTGGGCACACGCGATGCGCGGTCAGCGCCCCGTTCTGCGCAGAACGATGACTTCGACGCTCTTGGCTCCCTTGCCCGATCCCCGTTCAAATCATGGGTGCGTGGCCCACCGCGCAGACCCAACGCATCACGTCGCTTGCGCCCGTCACGATTCGCATCTTCGATGAGAACCATGACGTTGCAAATATCGGCCTTTTGGCGAGCTGCTTGATAGCGCCCAGTGAGCCTGGTGTCGGGGGTAAGCGCGTTATTTTGGTGCAAATCCCACATCTCCTCCGCATACGACAGCCGGCGTGCGTTCGGCACGAACCGCGTGAGAAAGCTATGCAGCAAAGGATCCGTCCCCTGCCGTCGGATGAACGCAACTAATTGGGGGATCTAACCAGCATCGCGTGGGCTATGGGTCAAAGGAACCGCGCGACCTGACCGGCAAGCATTTCTGGTGTTGCGTCGAACCAGACGAATGTTTTGCGAAGTGCCGCGTCCCGTTCGTCCGTGGTCTTGAAGAAACGGTTGTGAGTCGTGCACTTCTTGGTTTCCTTCCAGACCCCTCGCTGGGGTTGAGGTTTGGTGAGTAAGCCGGGAGCCGGTGCAGTTCGATTCGATGACGGTTGGTCTGCAACCACTCGACCCCATCGGCCTGCAGATTGTGACAGGGACCGTTGTCGATGATGAGGAAGAGTTTGCGTCGTGTCGTACGGACGAGCTTCTTCAAGAATGCGAAGAACGTGTTGCCGTTGAACACGGTGGCAAACATGTGGTGGAAGCGAGGGCTAGCTTGCAAAGACACCGCACGGTATACGTGTGCGGTTTTCCGTAAGCCGTAGGTCTCGACATGAGGTTGCTGCCCAACGCGAGCCCACGTGCGATGAAGGCTTCCATCGAGCCAGAAGCTTGCCTCGTCACCGAAGAGGACTACGCCGCGGCAGGCGCGCGCTTTTTTTATCCCCGGCAGGCGTTTGCGAATCCAGAGAGTCTGCGCTTCCACAGCGGCTCGAGCTAACTTCTTGCGCGGCCGTTGGAGCGAAAACCCCAGCTCGTGGAGCAACTTCGGCACGTTGTGCTTGTGGTAGCTGACCCCGAAACGCTCGAGAATCAGGTCGCCGATCATCGGGCCCGTCCACACTCCGCTCTGGTAGCCGGCAATGAGCGGACCGCCTTCGATCCAATCCGTGAGCTGTTGTCGTTGCGAATCCGTCAGCTTTCGCGGGGGCCCCGGCGGCTTGACGGTCAACAACCCCTGCAGACCGTCGGCCTCGTACCATTTTAGCCAGCGATTCACCGAACCACGTGTCACGTCCAAATGGTTCGAGACAGAGGACCATCCTACTATCTGTGATGATGGGCATTGCTGGTATTTCGGGCTGTTAACCGACCCGCACACCGAGCAAGATTTGACCCCCACCCCGAGCCGGCCTTCTACGCCATGAAGACGCTGACCAGTGCGTTGAAGGGGGCGATCTTCAACAGCCAAATGGGCGACCCGCTGGGCGTCAATTGGCTGTCCGTCGATGCGCCGAGTTCGAGAGGGCAGACGCAGATCCTGGCGGCCTGGACCACAGGCGATCCTTCCTGGACGACAGGCGAGAATGCTACTGTTGCATCGAACAGTTCGTGGGGAACTTACCTACTTTCGTTAACTCCCCTCTACGTCGGTGAAATTTTGAGATGGCGCGGCGGTACGAGTATTATGTCAGTGGTCTCCAATGCTACGCGCACTGGGTCGTGTTGCACGACGGCACGCTGAGATTTACCCCCGGCAGCGGCAACCTCTATGTCGCCAATAATTGCTTTGATTACATTGGCTCCGTGATTGCCGATACCCTCGACAGGAACGGTGATCCGAAGACGTTCCCCAACACTCCTGAGTCGTTCGTTCTACGCAAATCAGGTAGCGGTAAAGTGGTGGGATTAATCTCAACGGACACAATCTCACGACCGGTCCGCTGACGGTTATAGGTGACTCGAGCATCGTCAACGATGGACCCAACGCCTCCACGTACACCCCCGATTCACTTCAACGACAATGGCCTGCTCTCCGTTGTCGGTGGCCCGGCGATCACAGTCAGCGGTCCAATCACCGTCAATTCGGGCAGTACCATAACGCTTGCAGGCTCAGGCGGCGTCAACACCCCAGGTGACGTCTTGCTCTATGGCGGGGCGTTGTACCAGAATTCGTCGGGAACGTTCACCCCAACCCGCATCAGCTCAAAGGGCGGAACGCTTGGCGGAACAGGCACAATTGCCACCAATCTTTCGCTCGATCTCGGCAGTATCTCGCCGGGTTCCGCTGGGGTTGGTTCGATAGGTACCTTGACGGTACAGGGTAGTGTTACGATTCCTGCATCAGGCGGCCTCGATATCGATTTCCTCGGGACGTCCCACGACCTTTTGGCAATGACGGGGACAAACCGCACGTTGAATTTCCAGGGCAAATTGAATATTTGCGGAAGCGCAACCCCGGTACGTACACGATTGTTACCGGCGCCGCCGGTGTGCGCTGGGGCAACGTCGCGATCAATGCCCCCACCGCGTGTTCGGCCCCACGGGTGTGTTCGTTGAAAGTGCTTCGACCACGGTAACTAACCGTGCCAAGGCCGCCAAATGACTGCGCTATTGGCAATGGTAAGCGATGAATGCTTGACGTTGCGCGACCAATTGAAGAAGGCTTCTGGGTCCATGCGAAACTCGACCCCGTACGCAATCACCCTCATCGGCCTGTCGGTTCTTGGTTGCTCACGCAAGCCTGAAGAGAACAAGACTCAACCTGTAGCGAGCCCGTCGGTACCTGCGGCTGTTGCAGCCAGCGCCTCGGTTGCGCCTGCGGAGAGTGCTGCCGCCGCCCCGCACGTTATCCCCGATCAGACTCCGGTGTGCAGCGTACAGAGCAAGAAGGTTTGGGTCAAGGGCGCCAACAAGTTGACCGGCTTGACGGAGGCCATGTTACCCGATGGTCGTGCGGCGATTGGTTTCGCGATCGGCAATCAACCCCAAGTGCTGCTCGTAAGCGCCGCGGCCAAGGGCGCCGTGGTGAAGGTCCCGATTGCCAAGACAGCGCGGCTTGCAACGGTCCCGAAGGGAGCCACACGCTACCTCTTGCGCGTGACGCCGGTCAAAGCCAATGGCGACGCGGTTCAAGCTTTCGTTGACTTCGAGGACCAGTACAAAGACAAGAAACGCACGATAGCCTGCGGGCCCGCCGATACCATCGACAACTGGGTGGAGTTCGACGGCATGCCCTGCAATCCACCCAAAGACGCCAAGCCAGACCAGCTCGCCGCGCTGTTTCCTCAAGTCGGAGCCGAAAAAGTCTGTGATGAGGTCCGCACGTGTCGCAGTTTCACCAACTTGGATCGCGGTGAAACCTGGGTCATCAGTTCCGACGTCCATGGCGTTCTGCAAGCAGACAACTCCGTCATCTGGCGCTCGGATTTGACCGTCGCCACTGGCAGCAAGACCCAAAAACGCGTCCTCGAATCGTCGCCCGTGAAGGACAAGACGATTGCCGACGAGTACTACGAAGTCCCGGTCTCCCACGCGATGAAGAGCGGCTCTTATCTGGTGGCAGCACGTCAGCACAACCACCTGGTCGTCGGCCTACTCGGTCCAGACAAGTCACTACTGGGCAAATTCAGCCGCTATCCGGGCTTTCCCACGCTGCCCGATATGGCCGACGATGGTGGTGACGCGTTGGTGCTTGCGACCGCATTTGCCAAGGCCAAGGGCGAATTCGGCTTACGCGCGTTGCGCATCCATGAAAACAACCCGACCCTTCCGAAGGGCCTGGAAGTCGTCGTCACCGACAAGGGCGGCGCTGACGCTGCGTCGGAGTCCGATCCAGATTTCTTGCATGACGCGCAAGGCAGACGCTGGCTAGCTCACATCGAAGGGCCACGCGGCGATGGCGTGCTTTCGTTGGCGCCCATCAACGAGCATTTCAAAGCCATCGGGCGCTCCTACCAGGTGACTGAAGCCGGTGAACGGGCCGTCGCCGCGCGACTGATTCCACTCAAGGACAAGGGGATCCTCGTCGTCTTTTTGCGCGAGGTCGACAAGGTGGTCGAGCTTGTGTCCGAAGAGGTCCACTGCAAAGTGGAGTAGTGGGCTAGATTGCCTGTGTGAGATCTTCTTCATGAAGACACCCTGCTCGTGGCCCCCGTTGACACTCCATTCTCGTCACCTATGAAATCGCCATGTATCGACGGATTTGGACGGCGACGGCCTTTTTGGCGCTTGGTTGTGGTTCCGTGAGTCTCAAGCAGCGCGTAGCAAACAGCGCAGCGTCTCACTGGCACTGTTCAGCTGAAAACATCAAGGTCGAACAAGTCGACGGCGACACCTATCGAGCAACGGGCTGCGATCACGAAGCCGACTACTCGTGTGAAAGCGCTGCGAGCGCTTCGGACAAGGAATGTGAGCGCGTGTCTGGCATGTAGCAGGCCGCGCTCGCGTTCGGCGCGTGCAACACCGTGCAGCAGTCCTAACGACTGCACGGTCGCTCTACAGGGGATTGCGCTTTGGCTCGCCTGAGCGTCGCGGATACTTGGGGATAGCCAGGACGAGGCCCGGAAGCCCCCCGCCGGATCCGATGTCAATCAGCCGCTTGCCGACTCCGAGCAGCGGAACCAACCGCAGGCTCTCTACCACGTGACGGTTCCAAGCCTCGTTCGGATCCAGAATTGCCGTTAGATTGAAGAGCTGCGCGCTGTGCCTCATCGAGCGCCCCCAAAGAGTCGTCCAATGAAGGAACGGAAGCGCTGGAGGCGCTCATATAGAACGCTCTTGCACCATGACCAAAGGCTCCGTCCCCTGCCGTCGGATGAACGCAACTCATTCGGGGAGCTAGAGACTATTTCAACTGGGCGATGCTAACCGACGGAAAAGGCTTTGGTTCCCAACGCCGATTCTGGGCACTACACCCAGGTCGTCCGGCGGAAGTCGACGCAGATCGGTTGTGGTAGCGCCACCTGCAGCAACAATCGGGTGGTGATTTGTTGCAGGTATTCGCCACCGGGCAACTACATCGGTCAGGCCGTCTTCTAGCCTAGGGCAGCCATGTGGGCGACGCATTGGCCGGAGCGTCCCAGCCAACACACGCACACTACGGTACGACTTCAACAGCGACAGGGCCCGACAACAATTCCGGATTCGTGATGACACAGGATTCGAAACCGCTACTCGCATCGGCGCCGAACATGGACTTGGAATAGGGCCAGGCAGTCACCACTAGCCAAGCGCGCCCGGTGAGCGTTGGGGCAGTGACTTCGATCGGCTGAGAGGCCCTCGCTCCCGGTGTGTGCACTATCGAATGAAAAGGTGGAACTCCTTCGGGTGGCGGATCGCGCCAGTAGAACATCGCACCGATTACGGGCCGCTCAAAGGTTGGTTCCGGTAGCGCGACCGCTACCTTTTCACCCGAGCGAACGGTCCCATCTGCAGGGCTGACGAGCTGCATGTCGAACCCGGGAAACGGTCGGTTGTACGTCGCTTCCGCCAACAACCGCGCCCCGTCCTTAAGTTGGATGGTGATAGGCTCGTCCTTGAGGAAACCGTCGAAAGTGGTCAAGACATCCCAACGACAACCCTCAGCCACGATGGCCTTTGGGGCACGGTCATTGACGGTTACGTTCAAGTCTGGAGACAGTGCAAAGCAGTCCGTAGCTCGATCGGGCCATCCGATGTCCACTTGAACCTGGTAGCCAATGGCGTCGAGTGTTCCAGGGTCGTCGTTCCAGCCAACACTGGTATAGAGTGCGACTTTCGGATCGGGGTCAGGGCTGCTGCAGCCAACGGCACTGGCGCCCAGAAGCGCCGCCAAGGTGACCCAAGTCCTCACCGAGTTCATGGTTCCTCCGTCACGTAGAGTGGGCCAAGCATGTTATCGGCGGTCGCGTTGCACTCAATAAACCCGTCGCAAGTCGTTACCAGCCCAGGGACGTAAGGCGGCGTCCCGACGGCCACGAAAGCAGCCCGTCCAACGAACGTGGGTACTGGCACATGGATACCGTCGGCCAGGCGAGTCGACGCTGCGGGTGGGTTCAGGCCATAGGCATCAAAGGTCCCGGATTCGAGCGGGTAGAAACCGGGGATGGTTATGTAGCTGCTGGGCAATTCTGTTGGCGGAACGACTAGAATCTCGCCCCCGGGGTGAACGATCCCGTCGCTTGGTGCTGCGAGCCTGGCCTTGGTGCCTGGCGCCATGGCGTTCGCCTGCATTTGAGCAATCACGCTACCGTCTTGCTCGACCTCGATCGCGACCGACTGACCATCTGCAGCCATAGCGAAGGTTTGATCGCCTTTGAGACACTGTGTTTCCGCATCGTAGCCCCAGCCTAGCGGCTCCCCATTGACGATGACGCGTGTCGACGCAGGCAAGGGCGCGCAATTGCCTCCGTTCCCTCGCGAGGTTTGGTCGATGACTACATGCGTCGACCGTCCGAGTTCTGCCACCGAGGTTGCAGCTCGGTTCCAGCTGCACGTGGCCGACACGTAGAGGACTGGACTCGTATCTGCAGGCAGTGCATCGTCGCTGCAACCGAGTGGCAGCGTGGCTAGGCACGCCAACGGTATGGACACAGTCTTCCCAAGTTGAATTCGCCTCATCGCCATCACCGCCGAGACTAACACGGTGTCGTGTCGGATTCTTCCCAACAAAATGGGATTTACGGGCGCACGCCCGTGCACGAAACGTGAACCGCCATTTAGACTTCACTCTCGGCCTTGTAGCCGCCGCCCTCCGCTCCGAATCCATCCTCCTGCACGCTGGTCAGGTTCCCGATCCGACGACGGGGCTCGTGTGGTACCGATCTATCTCAACATTGCCCAGGCGGGTGACGAGATCGTTTCGACCGACAGTCTCTATGAAGGCTTTGGCTTTCTTAGCCACCAAAGCTACCGGCTGGCGTCATCGCCGTTTCGAGTGCGCGGCGTCTCTTCCTCGGTCCGCCCTTCGAGAAGTCGTCCCACCTTCTTCTTGTTCGTGCCACCCCATTGCTTGAAGAATTGTGCGACCGCGGAGCGACGGCTTTGGTCGCGGATCTTGGCACCCTGTCGAATGTAGTCGTCTTTCGAGAGCACGACCCAGCCCCGCTTTCCAGCCTCACGCAGCCACACGTCGTCAGCCGTATCTAGGGCGAAGCAATCGTCATGGACGACCACTTCGTAGCCAGAACTTCGCAAGACAGCCGCAACTGTGCGTGCCCCCAATGATCTGTCCACAAACAGAATTGGGCTAGGCCGCCTGCATTCTGATGGCTTCTTCGATCTTGCCAAGCGCTACACCGTAGTCATCGGCCAATTCCTGCGCAGCTTCCCCTGCCCTAAACCTGTCACGGATGATCGAAACACGCACCCCCGTCCCAGCCAGTACTGGCTGCCCAAACCCAAAGTCCGGCGAGATGACGATGAGCCGAGGATCCTGGTCCTCGCTCGATCGCGTATACGGGAAGATCCGCGCCGCAATTCCGCGATCCCAGTCAACGCGCGCTAGCCGACTATTCATAGCCGCCTTGAGCGCGAGCTGCCCACTCCGCGACGCATTCTCGATCTGCCCTAAACGATCGACGAAGAGATCCACTCCATCGGTCCGAAACGACTGATAGATCAAGGGCCGGTCAACCCCCATGCGCTCCGAAACGTATTGAACGGCGCGACGTACCTTCGGCATTGACACACCATGGTGTCGACGAATGGCCGCCAGCACGAATACCTCCACGAGGTTGGCGAAGGAAAGCGTGGCAGGCCCCCTCAATGCGGGTGCGATGAGGCCCCTGGCATTGACCCACGTGCGGACCGTACTGGACGGGACGCGCGCATACAGAGCCACTTTCCCGAGCGGGTATACGGGCCTGTTTAGGGACTCTGGAATTGGTCGCGCCTTCGACTTCATGTTTCGTGTGGTTATCGTTGGTTTGACTCCTCGAGACCGAAAGTTACCACAAGGTCATCAGGTCACCAAGTCGTAGGTGCAGAGAATTCTCCCTCTGGCCCGTAGTCGCACGTCATGCCCGACAAATACGGTGACGGCCGCTGTCTCCATCTCGTCCTGCGGCGGTGGCACTGAGTGCGCATTGGGAGCTAGCTCATTCGACGTTGGCACCGGGGGCAGGTCCTCGCTCTGTACTGACTCGTTCAACGTTCACACAGTTCACTGCGCTGCGCAGGTCCAAGGAACAAGGGCGTGGCAATCGGGATTCCTTCGAGTAGCGCTTCAATTGGGCGTCCTCACTCGTCGTTGAGGCACCACATTTTGCCATTCGCCCCCGCTTTTATCCATCGCTCCCGTGTTACGCTGTCACCGTGAAGTGCCCGAAGTGCGGTTCGACGTCGACCTACCATCGTTCCACGAACGATGACTTCCGCTGCAAGAAGTGCGGACACACGTACCCGTCCCAGGCAAGAACCCTCGGCAGATTTGGTTGCGGCGCCCTTCTGCTTCTGGCAGTTGCATGGGCGACAGCGCAAAAGGCCTGCGGGCACTCAGGCAGCTCCGGCAGCAGTGCCGAGTCACAGGGCTCCGCAACGAAGGTATCGAGCAATCCAAGTGGCGCGGTCCGGGGAGTCGCGATACCTGGCGTCAACAAGTGCGGGCTTGGTAGCAGTGTCCCGAGCAACGTGACGCTGGTTGCCCCATGGAACAAATACGCTTGCTTGGGCGAAGCTGAGGCCGCCAAGGTATGGCGCCAATGCCTAGCGAGAGGCGTATATGCCGATCAGGCCGGAGAGGGTTGCCCCGGTGACCAGCGGTGTTGCCCACCCATAGACACCCCAACCGCCGAGCCTTAGGCGGTGCCAATTCTACCAACGTTTCCGCGCGCCATAGCCGCCGGACTCTACCGACGCGAGGCGTACATCTTCCGCACATGCGTGTTGATGAAGCCGTTGAGCCCGTAGCCCCGCGCTGCCAACGCCTTCATCTGGGAGATGTTGCCGACCCCAGCGCTTACGTCCGTGTACGTATAGGTTGCGCCGTCATTGAATTGGACCGCAATCCAATCTGCACCGGTATCGTATCCCCATACATTCGAGTTGCCACCCAGGTTCTGATATCGAGTCATTCTGTTCTCCATTCTTCCCAATCACGCTGCATTCCACCAAAGCCGGATCTCTTCACAAGCAGCTTCAAGACCGCGAAATCGCATCTGCGTCGCGCGAGTCGATCGGAACCACCTCTTTGCGAAGACGTCCAAGACCGCGCAGTGCTTGGGGCTGGTGACTTCGCCGCTCTGAATTAGATGTTCATCGCAATACCGCTGCAGCAGTGTTGCGACGTTCAAACCGGCCTCGTCGCCGAGCGGAGTAGTCTTGCCGAAGTAGAATTTCAGCGCACCAACGATGCGTTTGTTGCGTAGAGTTCCCCGAAGGATGACGTCCGGTCGAACGCTCACGTCCACGTCAGCAATGACGAGTTTGGGGGCGCTGTTGCTTCCCGGGCTACATTCGAGCCCGTCGAGCTCGAAGTCGTCGGATATATCAAGAAACCGTTCGAGCGCCTCCCCCGATACGTTAAAGTCCTGAGTCTGCCAATCGGTGGCACCGCGCAGCGTGCTCAATTCCAAAGCGGATTCGGCAACTGGTGTGACATCATTGGCCCCACCGATGAAGTAATCCGTCAACGCTGTTCGAGCCTTCTCGTATCGAGCAACGATGAAGTCTGACGGCTCCCGCTGGTTTCGGACTATCGTGCGACGACGCAAAGGGCTGGCATCCGTATACTCGCCGAGCTTGGTTGCAGAGATCCGAGGTGAATTGCGATGGTGTGGTTCAATTACTGGCACTATTGTTCTCCTTGTTTCCAGGCAATCCAATGACAGGGCACAGTCCTCCCCCGACCACCGCAGTCATCGGGACGAATAACGACGTCACTCCGCACGGAGCCCTTAGGACTCGCTCAACCGCCCAGTTGAGACATCCTGCTTCGGCTAAATACCCAGGTTCACCGAATTTCCGGCGCAACCTCGCCCAAACGCGGGCGCCTTCGCTCGCGCGTTCGACAGCTTGAAAATTTTACACAGTCGGGGGTGCCCCTAGAACTCGTTTACTTGCTCACCCCAGCTATGTCGGCGGGCGCCGCTCGGTGTGTCGCAGGTTGAACTTATTTTCGAAGGCCTCACGGGACTTCGTCATTCGGATACGCTGTGTCAAGCCCCCAATGGAGATTGGCCGAGCAATCGAATAGCTGCCGTTCGGAGTGTCTATCGACGAACACGCGTGCAATTGTGCGTGCAGTTGGAGTCGACGTAACTCTTCTGAATTGCTTGGTTTGTGGCGGTTGACCGTGGTGCACAGTCCCTCTCCGCGGCTGACACAGATGCGCAGGCGCGCGATCCGCACGAGCGAGCCATGGCAAATTGGTCTGGACGACGAGCAGCGCGCGGAGCACCGAGCTACCTTCTGTTGGCAGCGTCAAGTGCACGATGGCGTCGTCGACATGGAACGTCCATCCACGTGGACTGCTTTTCCCGAGAAGCGCGCCTCAAGGCGATTCACCCGAGTTCTTGCCGCCGCCGACAGGTGCACACTCGAGGTTGGTGCGTTCAATTTGCGGCCAATCTACGCCCGTAACTCGTACAAATGTTCGAGCTCCCTGACCAATTCGCCGTATTGGACGCTAACTACCTGTCGGTGGGGCTCCCGCGGGGGGAAGTTGAGCTTTGACGCCTTAACTGCTCGCGTCAAGTCGGCGCAGTTCACCGGTTCCGTGTTGATGGTCGCAGTTGGCTTCTTGGTTTGCCCGTCGTGATATCGATCTGACGCAACAGGTAGTCCACTACCTTGAATAGCGTCTCGACTTCGCTAATGTACTGACTCGATCTGAAGAACTCCTCAGATGATGCCGCGCCAGAGATCGACGCTGCCTGTTCGTAGTTGCCGTGCATAACCGCATTTCGGAATGCCTTGAGTTTACGGATCCCTTCGGCCTGGTCATCCCACGGCAGGGTTAGGATGTGCCTGGAGGTTGCCTTCTGGAGCAAGTTGAACAACGTGTCCTCGTCCTTCGCTTCGCTCCCCAAGACAATCCGGACGAAGCGCTCCAGCGCGATCAGCAAGAGGGCTCCCTCCGCGAAGTGCAAAAGCAACTCGGGCCGCCCACGTTGCGCACAATCGAGATTGTGCTGCCTCACCTGCAGGAGTTCGCGGACCAGGTGCTGCAATTCTGGATGTCTGTCCTTGAACTTCTCGGTCACGTGCACCGTCCTATCTCGCCAATCAGTGCCAGTACCGCCCCTAACCAAGCGCTGTCAGAAATGCTGATGCCTCCGACGTCGGCTGCACCAGTCTTGGCCAATCACGACTGTGTCGTCAATGCAGACTTCGTCATTAGTCGACCATACATTCCTGGCTAACGCAATTCACGCTAGAGACGATAGCGGTCGCGCGCTTCAAGCACCTTCTTCGCAACGCGTTCAACATCCCGACCGCCGTCGCGAAGGGTACCGACGTCAAAATCGTCGCCGCTCGCCTCTACATGCGCCATTGCCAACGCAACTTTTCGTTGAAGCTCCCCGACCCGTGCCATCTTGCCCGGTGCCGCTGGTTGATGGAGCTTGGTTCCGCTGTGTACTTCAACTTTCTCTCGCAACTGGTCTAGAAACCCGTCCCAACGTCCGAATGCGACGCTATTCAGGATGTCGAGTTCCCGATGGTCATCTGCCCCGATCTCGTATATCACCCGACAGGCTTGACGTAGTGCTACCTCACCCAGGTAGTTCTCCGTTTCGCGGCCATGCGTGAGTATGACGGTGGCCAATCCACCAGCTTGGTTGACCCGATCCGCTGCGTCCAACACGCTCACCACTCGTGGCTTCAGCAGCAGTCTGGCAGAACTATGGTCACCCCCCATCGCGTTCAGCGATTTGACGACTGCCGTCTCCTTCTCCAATTCGTCAGCAAGTTGAAACCGCTCATATGCTAGGCCGGCTATCGAAATGGGCCAGTCTGCCTCCGAAATCTTTGCAAGTCGCTCTAGGACGCGTTTTGGCGAGAGATCGGAATCCGAAAAAAATATTGACGCAGGGGAAACTGTAAGGACGTTGACTAGGGAATCGACGTCCGTGGTGAATTCGTGTGTCAGGGTGTGGTGAGCGAGGTTCGCCCCGCCCGTAAAAAGGATCGTATAGTCGAACCCCTCGACGAATTCCTTCCCGTTCCTTCGAGCCCACTGTTTCAACCAAAATCGCAGGTAGACGGCATCACTTGGCCCCTCAACCCAAATAATTACATTGGCTGTAAAAAGTATTCGAGATGGTTCGAGGCCAAGCGATTCCAGTACGGCAAATGCACCAGCCAAGTCTTTCACGCGGCGCAGCCGACAAGTCGTCGTTTGGTGCTCCCGTCGATACAGCGAAAGCAGCTTGAAGACTCGACTTCCTTCATCGAGAACTGGACAGAACTCGGTTTGATGCGTGGCGACGACGAACCGTCGACTGTTCTGCAGCATCAGGTCGCGCATCTTGTTGCGTCGAGTTGCGTGCATCCCATTTTCCGGCTCATCCCAAAGGACGATTCCTCGAGACGAAACATGCCGTCCAATGGCAAAGAAGCAGAGCGCCAAATGCGTACCCCGAGAGACTTGCTCCACCGTCCTACCAGACACAACAAGCCGAAAGCTTTCCCCTTCTCCCGCAACGTCGACATCGGTACCCAAGAAGCCCTCGATGTCCGCCTGTAGACGCTTGTACGGAGATCCATCCCGATCGGCACCAGGTGCGTTGCGCGCTTCCCGGAACTCCTTTACCAACGAGGCAAGGTAGCTCTCGACTTGCGCATCACCGTGAACGTAGAAGGCATCTGGAACGATGGCCTCGATGAACGACTCAAGACTCGTCTTGGACACTTGAGAGCCATCGCACATGCGAATATCACTGCCCTTGGAATGTTTGATTTCCGCTTGAATCTCTGCATCGCGCTGGGACTTTATGGCTGTGAACCGCTCAACTTCGCGTTGAGCTTCCTCGTGCGGCGGTCCCAGACGATTTGTCAAGTGACGATCACCGCTAGAGTTCGCAGCCTGCAACTTCGCGAGCGCCTCGCGTGCCACGGTCTGCAGCTTTCCAAGTTCCGTCGCTAGCGAAGCCTGTTCGCGCTGAAGTTCGGGAACCCGGAGACTGTCGACAACGAAGTCCATCGCTTCGAGATCAAGATTGATAGAACCCACTTCGTTCTCCAGGGCCGAGAGAACGATTTCAGATGCCCGACGGACGACCGTGATCTTCACGCTCTCCGGTCGCGAAACTGTCCCAAGGCGCTCGGCAAACCATAACGGAATGTCGAGATCATTCGGTAGCGGCACGATCAACGCGCAGGATGTCCACTGCGGTTGCGCCGAGCGAACGGATTGGATTCGTTCCCGAACCTTGTCCAAGGGGCCGCGAAGGCGATAGCAAGAAAAGAAGACCAGCGCCTCAGCAAGCGCCTCCAGTAGCGTGGACTTGCCAGCACCATTTGGACCCACCAACGCAGTGATACCCGGTCCGATGTGAATGGTAGCGGTTTCCCCTTCAAACCGAGCGAGCCCCTCAATCGTCGCAACAATCTCTGACATGTGGCAGCCGTACCTTCAGTAGAAGTCGAATAGTAGCTATACCCAACGCGAACGACCACGAGTTCCATCCGGGATTGGCTTTTCGGCAGGACCGCTCGAGTTCCTGTGGCTTGGGGTCACGCTCGTTGCGCCCCTATGCACCAAAACCTCTATGCCGCACATCAGATTGCGGACAATGGCCCGTCAGCACGGCAAGTTGGAGGTCTCCTTCCTGTCACCCCGTCGCGCTTTGGGCACGCGCCAAGCATTCTCGCAATGCCTGTACAGTCTCAGAGTCACCATCGAAAACCGTTGCCCGACCACCAACAAGAAGCTCCACACGCCACTTTGAGGGGGCAGGGTAGGAAATAGACATGCGCTCTGCCGGTGCGCGCGCGCCATCAGTAAATCGCTTGAGGAACTTCCGTACGTCTTCGGTGCCAGAAAGTGCAATTGTTGCCATCGCAGTCGCGGAAATGGGCACGCCGCGCGTAGTAATGGCATTGACAATCACTTTGCCAGACTCGGCCTCGATTTGCCGCACCCAATCAGCTGGCGAAACAGCTAGTTCGGAAAGGCGCACATCACATCCAAGACACTCCGAGATGTTGGATACAAACACACCCAATGCCCTTGGTGGATCTATCACCTCAATATGCGGGACCTCCGAGCTGACCCGAAAGCCAAAACGACGCACCTCGACCCGGTGCATTTCGAACGCGCCACGGGCAGGATCTTCGATCGTATCGTCCCACTCAATACGCTCGATGAACGTTCCCCTTATATACTTTTTGCGTACCTCTTCCACTTGGAACCCCACGGCGCGACGGCGGCCATACTGACGCTGCTGCATCTGATCAGCAAGAGCTCGGATTGCAATATCGTCGGGTGACAGCCCGAACCATCGAGCACGGAGTTTCATGCGTCACCATCCTCTCGTGGGTCCTCAGATGTGGTCGCCGACACCACAATCTCATCCTTAGCCTTTCGCGCGGCATCCTCTAGAAGTCGCAGCAGTCTCCTTCGATCGCCGGGATCCGCGGCAACCTTGGACTTTCTGAACTCGCCGTCAGTCTTGCGGTAGTACATTCCACGAACGGAGTATGTGAAGCCCTTCGCCTCTTCAGGCAGCACGAATCCCGACTCAAATTCCACGCGAGTACCACTGTCAGTGTCCTCCGTTGAGGTCCATACGATCGACTTGACGAAGAAGCCATCTGTCGCCAACTGACCGTACTGCTGACTCTGCAGGAGACCTTCTCCTTTAAGCGCAATCTCCTTGACTCGCGTAACGAATGACGCCTCTTCAGGCCCGATAGCATCTGAGGTGTCACCGTCCAATGGCTCCAGATCATCAAGACTGCATTCGTCATCGATGTACGATGACGAATCGGCGTCGAGCCCTCGAAATCGGCTCGCCTTGACCGCTTTAACGTCTTCGAACTTGTAGCCTTTGATACCGCGGATCAGCTTGAGGAAGAAGTTCGTCCTCATGGTAGCGTCACGAACGCCGGTCAACTCAATTCTGCTTTCGTCAATCGGCTCACCAGGCTTACTTGCAAGTAGTCCCACCAACTCAGCAACGACCTCTTCCGCACGAGGCTGATCTTGGTGACGCACGACAATAGTGCCCGTTGTCTGTGCCTCGAATTCCAAAACAAACTCACGCTGAGTACGCTGCACCAAGCGGGTGCGGCTCGTGTCAAGTTCGGAATAGCAGACAGTGACACGAAGGTGGTTTCCCACCTTCTGTGGTTTGTAGACTTCACCGCGGTTCTCACGCGTCTCGACCAGAAGCCCCACGGCCGCCTCGATATCCTGAAATTCCTTGACGCCAAAAAGCTGGCGTGAGGTCACCCTCTCGGTTCGATCCACCGTATCCGTTGCAACAATGAGCTCATTGAGGTCCTTCCAGCCCATTGGCAACAACGAGATCTTCTCAATTAGCTCATCTCGCTCGTCTTCGATCGACAAGAACAGGCCTCGGCGACGTGCAAACTCGACAAGCTTTTGGGAAGTCAGCTTCTGACGCGCGGCAATCAGCAGGTCAAAGATATCTTTGTCGTCAGCGAAGTAGTTCGCGTCAAGTGTGCGCTTTGGCATCAGTTACCGCTCTTCCATTCCTATCTCGATCTCACCGAAACGACGAACGACAGTCTGAATGGTCTCGCACCGCACAGCTTCCAATCTTTTGCCGGTTAGGCCATAGAGCGTGCTCGCGATTCTGCTTTTCGCCTTCGCAAAGTTTGTGATCGCCTCTTTGCAAGGCGAGACAAGGCGAACATCAATGGCGGCCTCCCTATCGACACTAAGCATCTGAAATCGAAAGAAGGAGTCAATGAGATACACGAACTCCTCGACCGTGGATCCATCTTCGCGATAGTAGACCAGGAACCTGCGCTTTTCGCCGTTGCTCTGCGGATGAATCTGTAGTGTGACCCACGGACCGGTCACCATCTCAATAGTCGCAGCCGACGTAGGCTGGGCCCGATGCTTCGGTCGTACGAGATCGGGATACCAAAACTCCGTGCTATCCTTCGCAATGGGAATCACTTCGCGTCCGCGAAGATGAATGATGTCGCTCGTCACGTTGACCAAGTACGAGATGTCGGCGGGGCCGAGGATGGCGAGGCGCCTCCCGCGCTGCAGCTTCAAATGGCTGTTCTCGACACTGGCAAGAAGTTGTCCAAAGTTGCGATCGAACTCCCCGTCATGGTTGTAAACAAATAGCATACCATCGCAGCGCCAATTGCTCTCGTCATCACCGTAGAGGTCGCTCCAACCCTTGCTTGTCGCCGCGCACTGTACGGTCTTGACAAGGCTGACAATCGCTCCGCTCAACTTCGACTTATTGATCGTATTGGCGGCATAGCTCTTGAGGTCGACATTCCAAAGTATGCGCTCATTCCGATATGGATCGTCATACGCAAACACGACATCGGTCGGATGCGTGGCAACGTCGTGGCTCTCGGTAACACACGTCCAATTCTGGTCGTACGGCCCAACGCGGTTCCATCCCAGAACTTCGAATATCTCCGTCGACACCTTGACGGCCATTTGCGCAATGTTCGATGTTTCAGCCACCGCTACTCCTCATCTGCTACCGTCCACACGTTCGTGCACAGCTGACTGCCGCAACCAGCTCGTCTCCAGGCAAGACAGACTCTGTCGTGCCGAGAATCGAACAATGATGCCTCCGTTCCGGCAATGAAGTCAACGACTTGTCGTTCTGCGGACCGCATGTGTGAGCAAGTCCTCGAACGCACCGCCGCAATGCCGAGGAAATGACCCATTCGGTCTAGGTGCTCAACAAGTCTTGTGTCCCAGAATAGGCTAGGCATCTGGCTCGCTCATTGGCGCGAAGACGCCCAGATTCGAGCTCGTCGCAGAGGTGCAGGAGCCGCCGTATCGACGTGACTGACGCCTGCTGTTGAGGCAGCGGCGGAACGCGAACTGGTGTTCGAAGGAGTTCCGCCTTGGTCAACTTCTTGCGTCCGGTCGTTCCGGAAGCAACGTCGTCAAAGGGATAGAATGCCAGGGCATAGTGAAGGTAGTCGGTATCCATTCCGCTCCGGGCCCTTAGGACATGTGCGTGATTGTTGACCCAAGATTTTCCAGTTATTCGGTAAGCAAAGGGTTTCACGCGTCCGACGAATGTCTCATCTTCCACCACGCAAACCAAGGGCTCATCGAAGATAAATGAATTGATCCATCCAACCTGCCCGTTGGCGCCGTAGTAAGGGAAGCTCGTCGCCGGATTGTCCCCCCCTCGCAGGTCCTTCCGAATCGGTTTTCTCATGTGGTCGAGGCAGTCAGCGACGTCAGCGACGGTCTTCGTTTGGCATGCTCCGGTTTCTACTGTGGCATAGAATCGGCCGAGGGTACCGAGACGTACGATATGCCGTTTCAACAGCTCGATGGATCCAGCCCCATCCAGCACCGTCTCCCAATTCTCAACCACCCGCTTCCAAGCCGCATCGAACTCCTCGGGCCCCTCGGCGTTCGTGAGGGCCTCCAGCGACGCCTGCGTGAACCTTGCCCCGACTTCACGCTCCCGCGTCTGCTTGGCCTCCAGCTCGTCGATGAGGGCCATGAGCTGGTCCACGCGAGCGACGATGCGTTTCTGTTCGGCGAGGGGTGGAAGCGGAACTAACACGGCCTTCAGCTTCGTTCCGTTGAAGTTCGCTTGATTCGTCTGCTTCGTAATATTCGGTTCTATCTGCGTCTGACGGCAGAGAGATGAACCAAAGTAGCAGTTCACGTACTCGGGTAGAGTCGTCGCACCGACGCGAACGCGGATGAGGTACGATGCAAACGTGTAGGTGCTGCTATCGCGGAATACGGCCATCTTCCCGACGAGTTCATAGCTATTCGTCCGATTGAAGAGCAGATCCCCCTCCCTGAGAAGTAGACCTGGCAGTCCCTCTGTCGTTTTTGGTACATACTTCAACGTGTCGAGGTCAAGGCGGCCGTCCTGAATGTTGTTCATTCGCAGCACTGGAATCCCGGTGGGCTCCGAATGTGCTTTCTGTGATGTTCCGTAGTCGACCAGGGTGGCGATGTCACCAAGCGGCATCCAAACCCAACCAGTGGGCAACGCGAATGGTTGCCCACTTGAGATATCGCCAACTTCGGTTGCTGGCGTCCCGTTGCGATCAAGTCCTAGGCGTCCGCTGACGGCCAGATTGAGGACCAAGTCCTTCAGCCGCTTCGTCCCCCCCGCCGCCCCCACCAGCACATCAAAACACTCGACGAACCTCTCGACCGTAAATCCCCAGTCCCCCAGCACCCTTTCAACCACCGGCGGCACACTCGACACCCGCCGTGTACTCGCCGGTGCCTCACCACCCGCCCCTCGCCGCACCGCGCCGTTTCCCCGCGCCGGCGCCTCGCCGTCCGCCACCCTATTCCCCCGCGCCGCCCCCTTCGCCGCCGTCTTCTTCGCCGCGCCTCCCATCACCCCTCCCCCCGAAGCGCCTTCGCCAACTCGTCGCGCAATTGATCCCGGATCTTGGCGGCTTCAGCGGCGGCCTCGCGGTATTCGCGCAGCAACGTATCCGCGTCGCCAGGACCATCATCAACGGCCTTGGGATTCTTGATGTCCAGGTTGTAACCGCGCTCTTGGATCTCCTTGAGCGACACCTTCCACGCTTGGTCGGTTTCCTTGCGCTTACCCCACCACTTCTTCTCGACGGCGAACTCTTCGATTCGTAGCGGCTTCGTCTTCGAATAACTCTTGGCGCCGGCGGGGTAAGGGTGCTCGTAGAACCACACTGTTTTCGTGGGTTCGCCCTTGGTGAAGAAGAGCAGGTTGGTTTTGATCGACGTGTAGGGGTTGAACACGCCCTTCGGCAGGCGCACGACGGTGTGCAGGTTGCACTCTTCGAGGAGCTTCTCTTTGATGCGGGTCTTGACGCCTTCGCCGAAGAGGGTGCCGTCGGGCAAGACCAAGGCTGCCCGCCCTTCGGGCTTCAAGAGGTGCATGATGAGCAATAGGAACAGATCGGCAGTCTCGCGGGTGCGGAAGGCTTGGGGGAAGTTTTGCTCGATGCCGTCTTCTTCCATGCCGCCGAAGGGCGGGTTGGTCACGATGACGTCGACGCGGTCCTTGGGGCCATAGTCACGCAAGGGGCGGGCCAGGGTGTTGTCGTGGCGGATTTGGGACGGCACGGCGATGCCGTGGAACAGCATGTTGGTGACGCAGAGGAGGTGCGGGAGCGGCTTCTTTTCGACGCCGTGGATCGATTGCTGGAGCTTCTCTTCGGCGTCGGCGCGTTTGACGTATTTGGCGCGGATGTGCTCGATGGTACAGGTCAGAAAGCCGCCGGTGCCGCAGGCGGGGTCGAGGACGGTTTCGCCAAGTTTGGGATCGACTTGGTCGACCATGAACTGGGTCACGGCGCGGGGCGTGTAGAATTCACCGGCGTTGCCAGCGTTTTGTAGGTCCGAGAGGAGCTTCTCGTAGACGTCACCGAACTCGTGTTTGTCGCTTTGGCGGTTGAAGTCTATTTCGTTGAGCTTGTTGATGACCTGGCGCATCAAGGTGCCAGACTTCATGTAGTTGTAGGCGTCCTCGAATACGCCGCGCACCACACCAGCTAGCGCTGCATTCTTGCCGCCGACGGTGAGCTCTTTCAAAGTCTTGAAGAGGTCGTTGTTCACGAAATCGAGCAGGGTGTCGCCGGTGATGCCTTCGGCGTCGGTGGCCCAGGCGCGCCAACGCAGGCGGGCGGGGATGGGGGAGCGGTAGCGGTCTTCAATTGCTTCGCGTTCGGCCTCGGCGTCGTCGAAGACCTTGAGGAAAAGCATCCAGACGAGCTGGCTGATGCGCTGGGCGTCGCCATCCACACCTGCGTCTTTGCGCATGATGTCTTGGATGGTCTTGATCGTGGTGCTGAGGGACATGGGTAGTTGCTGTGATTTCCGATACTTAGGCGATATCTAAGCTATCTTTGCTAGCGGCTCCGCTAACTTAGGAAAACGGCGAAACTTAAGATAGCGGTTTCGGCCGGTGGTTACGACGCCCGGTAGAGTTCGTCTTCCAGTTCCTGCACGGCCTTCTGGTACGGCTCCTTGCCACCGAACTGCTTGAGGATTTCCAGCAGGCTGCCGTGCTCGGTCAAGGGGCGCACCTTGAGGATCCCGATGTCCTCGATGTTGTCGACGCCCTCGTCGGCGAACTTGTCGAGCAGCGCATCGAGCACCTTCCTGGCCTGCTCGCCGTATTTGGCAAAGTAGTTGCGCTTGCGGATCTGGTTCGCTCGCTCCTTGCGCGTGAGCGGCGGCTGGTCGAAGGCAACGTGGCAGATCAGGTCAAAGGCCGAGAGCTCCTTGCCCACCTCTTCGGCTAGGGGTTCGAGTAGCACCCCGACCTCGGCCAGCTCATCGATGATCGCCTGCTTGCGCTCAGCCTGGCTCCAGGTCTTGAGGAAAGCATCCAGGCTCCGGTACTGCCGGCGGATCCCTTTGCGCATGTAGTCACGCAGGCTCTCGGTCACCAGCTTGCCGTCGCCACCGTAGTATTGAATGCGCTCGGCCACGATGTAGACCGGCACGTCGCCCACCACATATTTGACGCGCTTCTGGCCCTTTTCCTCCCCTTCCCCCTCGCCTGGCCAGGAGCCGGTAGCGGAGGAGGTCCCTGCACCAGCGGCGGATGGATCGCTCGGGACAATCGGATCGATCGTGGAGACTGGGGTTTCGTCAGGAGGAAGCTCGGTGCCTTCGTAATCGTCTGGCGGCACGATTGAGTCACCATCGCCCGGGGTATAGACACGGACTGGATCGCCATCGAAGGCCGGATCGGCAAAGAGCTCGGTCGCCTTCTTGAAGTCGATGATCGTAAAATAGAGCTTGCCGTAGTCCTCGCGGATCCGCGTACCGCGGCCGATGATCTGCTTGAACTCGGTCATCGACTGGATGGTCTGGTCGAGCACGATGACACGGCAAGTTTGCGCATCGACGCCGGTCGACATCAATTTCGAGGTCGTGGCAATGACTGGGAACGTTGATTCCACATCGGTGAACGGATAGAGCTCGGCCTTACCCTCTTCGTTATCCCCGGTGATCCGCATCACGTATTTGCGGTTCTTGGCGCATAAATCCGGGTTCGCATTGACTAAGGCCACGCGCATCCGCTCGGCATGGTCGACGTCTTCACAGAATACAATCGTCTTGGAATAGCGCCCTGTGGCCTTCAGGAACTCCGTCAGGGTCCGGGCCACGAGTTCGGTCCGCTTCTCGAGGACCAGGGTGCGGTCGAAGTCCTTCTGGTTGTAGATCCGGTCTTCGATTTCGGCGCCGTTCTTGTCCACCTTGCCGCGTTCCGGGCGCCAGCCGGTCAAGTCCTTGTCGATGTCAACGCGAACGACCTTGTAGGGGGCCAAGAAGCCGTCTTCAATTCCCTGCTTCAGGCTGTAGGTGTAGACCGGGTCGCCAAAGTAGTAGCTCGTCGAGACTTCGGAAGTCTCCTTCGGTGTGGCAGTCAAGCCCAGCTGGGTTGCCGATGAGAAATACTCGAGCACATCGCGCCAAGCCGAATCGGCGGCAGCGCTACCGCGGTGGCATTCGTCGACCACGATCAGATCGAAGAAGTCCGGCGAGAATTGCTTGAAGATATCCTGCGATTCTTCAGTCCCGGTGATCGCTTGGTAGAGCGCCAGATACACCTCGAAGCTCTTGTCGATCTTGCGGTGGGTGATCTTCGTCATCTTCCCACCAAAAGGCTTGAAATCGTTGGTCTTGGTCTGGTCGACCAAGATGTTCCGATCGGCGAGGAACAAAATGCGCTTTTTCACCCCTGCCTTCCAGAGCCGCCAGATGATCTGGAAAGCCGTATAGGTCTTGCCAGTACCGGTGGCCATGACGAGCAACAGCCGGTTCTGCCCGCGAGCCACCGCTTCGACCACGCTGCTGATGGCGTTCACCTGGTAGTAGCGAGGCGCCTTGCCCGAAGCGTCCGTGTAGTACTCTTGCGTCACAATGCGCGAGGCTTCGGAAGAGAACTTCTTCCAAGCACAGAACCGCTCCCAAAGAACTGCCGGGCTCGGGAACTCGTCGAGCTTCAGCGCTTGCTCGAGCTTCCCCGAGCTAGCCGTGCCGTCATGAAACAAGAACCCGGACCCATTGGACGAGAACGCAAACGGCACCCCGAGCATCTCGGCATAGTGCAACGCCTGCTGCATCCCATCCCCCACCCCGTGGCTTAGCTCCTTGGCCTCAACGACCGCCAGCGGCACATTGGGCTTGAGGTAGAGCACGTAGTCCGCGCGCTTCGACTTGCCTCGCGCCACCAGCTTGCCGCGGACCACCACCTTACCCGCCGTGAGCGTTACTTCCTCCCGCACCTGGATCTGCACGTCCCAACCTGCCTGCTCGATGGCAGGGGTGATGAACTTGGTGCAGACGTCTCGCTCTGAGAGGGGCACTATAGTCGGGGAACGTAACCTTTTCCGCAGGTTGGTCGCAATGGGACAATGCCCAGTGGTTACCGTCGGCCCCCCAACCCGAGAGGGATTCCCCCCGCAACTATCGTTCAGATGCCCAAATGGCGCAAACGACCGATTCACCGTCATGTTCGGTCAGAATTGGAGCCATGTCGCCCCCGTCGTCGATGTGGCGGTGCAGGCGCTGGACGTTGCGCTTGATATCTGAATTCTTCCAGTGACGGCCCTTGCACATGCGCTACAGCATGACAGCTGGAACTGATCTGAGCCGCGGGTGACTACTTCTGCACCTCGAGATTTCCTCGACCGCCGTCAAGTTTACGCTCTGGATGCCGCGCCACAGGCGCGGCATCCACGCGTGACCTAGTGACGTCTACTACCCCGAGGTATTTCACCCCATTCAATTGCGCGACTCGAAACTGCTCTCAATGGAAACATCCATATTCACTTCACAGAGAGCTCAACTTCGGCTGTGTCATTGCAGTTTTCGATGCGGATTCGGGAACTTCCAGTATTTGCAATTGCTGGCAAATTGCGATTTACGCAATCCCGGCCATAATGTTCCCTGCTATGGCCAGCACCGATCCAATTAGTCAGTGGTCGCGATTCACTAGGCGCAGTCCGCTATCATTTGGTTCCGCGTTCGTGTCGTACTGTTTCGCTCCAATAGAACACACTGAACCAAACTGCGCATGGTTGCTCCGGGCTGGCTGTGCACTAGTGGTATTCGGAGCCGTTCGACCGCTTGAGCAATGTTGGTGTAGACGTTGGGCGAAAAAGCGTGCGATTCCTCACGCTCCCAGGGCGAAGCGTGAAAACTCGGTCGATGGTGATACACGCAGGAAAAGGGAACACTAGGACCTACTACGGCGGGCAGCAGCGAGGTTGTGTATGTCAGACGAATCGCAGGACTACATTCAGCTTTCCGAACTCGTGCGTAATGCTTTTGAACGAAGGCAAAAAGTCGACATAGCATTCACTCAAGCCAGACTTGCTGAAGCGTGCGGAATTAGTCCTGCAGACCTCTCCCGATTCCTGAGGGGGAGACGATGTCCATCCGCCGAATTTCTGCCCAAAATGGCCACAGAATTGCAGCTCGACCTCGCTGAAATGATTCTGCTGAAGAGCATAGGTGACTGCTGCCCGTCAAGCACGGACGATCCCGAGGCAGTTGCTGCGCTCCGGAATGCGCTGATGCAGCTCGTGGAACGCCAGCGCGAGGAGAAGCAAAGGGACTTTTTGCCAGTGCAGCACACTGTTGTCACTCTCGAAGACTGGCGCAGAAACCTGGATATCAGAACCGTACTTGTCGGGGATCGACGAGAGACCCCACCAAAAACAATCGCCGACGTACTGGCACTTCCGGGCTCAACTGGTGACCTGATGTATCTGTCTGATCTTCACTTACCCCACCCTTACCGAATCCGCAGCGACAAAATACTCAAACTTGCATCAGACGAGTCGATTGGTAATCTTCTGGCGTCCGATCTTCTAATCATCGGCAGCCCGGCCGTGAACTTCGCAGCTCGCGCGGCCAACACGCATGCCGCATTCCGCTTCATAGCCGAACCCGAGCTCAAGGCCCAAGAGCGCGAGTTCGAAAGGCAACTATCGAAGATTCGCTTTGACATAGACGCACTTGAGGAATTCACACGCGAAGGTGAGAGCCATAAGAACGAAGCAATGCGAGAGTTACGAAACATGCTCCAAGGCTTCGCCAAGCCAGGCTTCGTCGATCCAATCGACTATGTTGGGCCACGAGGCGTTGCCCCCAAGGCACACAATGACTTTGGTGTACTCACGCTAAGCCTGAATCCATGGGCGCCAGGAAAGATCGCTATTCTTGCCGCTGGTCGATCGGGGCCGGGCACAGCGGCTGCGCTAAAGCTTCTCGCTGCAGACAATTTCCGTCAGCATCCGCTTGGCGGGGTCTTTAAGGTGAACATCAGCACGTCTGCGCCTTGGGAACTGCGATACGAACACCTGCGGCCAACTTGGGATACGCACCCATACACCCTGGAGCAGTACGAAAGAGCGATTGCAACCCCACGCGCGAAACCTCGCTCGGATCCACCCATGACTCGAGAGGAAGTTACTGACGTGTCTCGCCTAATATCCCTGCTCCGGGAACGCGCACCCAACCGCTCACGAAGCGCTGACGGCGATGCGCATCAATGAACTTTTGACCGAACCAAAGATGAAGTAACTCACCTCTCTTGAAGCGCCCAAATTTCGATAAGAATGACCTTTCCCTACCACCTCAGGACCCGCCGTCCGTCACTTCCAACCAACGTCGACTCCTTCTCCCGAAATACGATCTCCTCAGGCCAAGCGAGCAGCGTCCCGTCATCGCCTACGAAGTCCGACAGCCTCCGTACCGGCGCCTGCTGACCTTTCTCTAGATACTCGTCCAGCGCGACGCAACGTTCATTGACGTCATGCAGGTACTCGATGAACGTCCCATTGCCCATCTTGGTCCGCTTGTTTACCGCCCAGGTGACTAGGCGGCGGTAGTACTTCGGATAAAGGACCGTCCCGGCGTCGGAAACTGGGGCTGCGTGGAGCCGGCGGTACTCCGTGTCCCAATCCAAGTCCGCAACTGCGTCGGCAAGTTTCGCCCAGATCCCGAGGTTCTTGGCAAAGGCGCCGTTGGCTGCCTCAATGATCGGATCAATCTCGTCTTTGGTCATCGAATCGTAGAGCGACGGCACCGCCCAACCCTGCCCGAGCAACCACTAGTTCACTTGGAACGGAACGCCGTCTAGCTCCACGAACAAGTCCCCCACCAATCGGCCGTAGCAATCGAATACTTCATTGGGCATGTCGACCCGCGTTCGGACAACGCAATCAAGCACGTTTCCGACACCACCAAGCCGCTCCGCCAATGCCACCACCGCCGACTCGGCATAGGGTTGGCGGTACTCCTTACCGAATTGCTTCCAGAGGGCTTGCTG
>Ga0302323_100000656_pt1 | contig 27856 bp, 25 predicted proteins | sample Fen_T0_3_FD_201950 | JGI IMG/M metagenome (GOLD analysis project Ga0302323, IMG submission 201950) | Peat permafrost microbial communities from Stordalen Mire near Abisko, Sweden - Fen_T0_3 | ecosystem: Environmental > Terrestrial > Soil > Wetlands > Permafrost | place: Sweden: Abisko...
CACCGCATGCGTCGCGGCGGTGAACGTCTTGTAGCTCAGGTCGCGATAGACGTCGGCATTCAGCGAGCCCCAGCCAAAGTAGTTGAGACCGTTTCGCCAGCCGTGCGGGTCGGAGCCTTTGGTGTCGCGGCTCATCGACATGTGGCCTCGCTCGTACCACATGATCGTCTCCTGGGCATTCCAGGTCGTGGAGTGAGTCCAGCGGAACGAGTAGGCGGGCAGGCTTCCGCCGCGCGGTGGAGGCTGGTCGGGCTGCGGCGTGACCAAGATCATGTTGAGCATCGAAATGGTCGCCGCGGCTGCGCAGGCGTTCAGATCCGGGTTCTGGAAACGAAAGCCATCTGAACTGAACAAGTTCATCGACCAGGTCGCGGGCTGAGGTGGCATCTCCGCGATCGGGTTTGGGGTATGCCGTGCGGCGGCCTGGCCCGGCCAGGCCAGGACCAGGAATGCCGTTGCGGCCAGGGCGACGCGACCCGCGGCGGACAGGCAGGCAAGGCGTCCGATCGGCAGCGCGCTGTGTCCACCCCGCATCCGGAGAACCTCCACCCAAAGCTCCAAGCCGATCCGACTTTACCCGACCGCCGCGCCGCGTGGAGCAGGAATCGGCCGGCCGGCCGCAGCCGATCTACCCATCGGGCCCTTCAAGTCCTGCGGCGGCCTCCGATAACTGCTTCGAGCGCCTTTGCAGGGCCACGACAAGGAGCAAGACTCGACATGCCGATCAAGTGGGAACAGGCGACGATGGCGACGGGGATCCCGACCGTAGACGCGCAGCATCGCCAGCTCATCGACTGGCTCAACGACCTCCTGGCGGCAATGTCGCAGGGCCAGGGCCGGAACGAAGTCAGCTCCGTCCTCGACAAGCTGGACAAGTACGTTGAGACGCATTTCGCCCACGAGGAAGACTGCATGGTCAAGTACCACTGCAGCGTCGCGGCCGCCAACATCGCCGCTCACGCATATTTCGTGAACGCCTTCGCCGAGATGCGCGCCGAATACGAGGCCAAAGGCGCAAGCTCGCACCTGGTCATGCGTGTCGAAACTGAGCTGGCGCAATGGTTCGCCAACCACATCAAGGGTGTGGATGCCCAGCTCGGGCCTTGCGTGCGAAGCGCCGCCGCCTGACTCGACCGGCCGTTCGCTCGGCGGGATGGTCCGTTAGTACTATCGGACCGGGGCCCATAGGCCAGTACTGCGCGTACCACTGTCCCATTGCGACAAGACCGCATACAAACGAACTTCACTGAGCACGAATCAGGCCCTGCCGTTCTTGCACCGAGCGCCAATTCATCGGTCGAGGCCCCGCAATGAGAAGCACTCCGGAAGCCCCAGCGCTGATCCAGTACGCGTGCGAGCGCTGCAAGACGCGGTTCGTGCTGCCGCCTTCGAGTCGGCGCCTGAATCTTGCCGGCAAGTTCCGGGCATTTTCCATGGGCGTGGGCCGCACCCTCAAGCAGCACGAGGGCCTCGGGGCAGGCTACGACACCTCGCGCCGCCAGCTGCTGGCCAAGATGGACGACGAGGCGTATCAGTCCTTCGTCCAGAGCTTCCGCTTCTGCCACGAGTGCCGCCAGTTCGTCTGCAACGAGTGCTGGAGCACCTCGCGGCGCAGCTGCCTGACGTGCGTCGCCAAGTCGATGACCGGCACGGTCCGGCCTCGGCCGCCGTTCGCGCCGACGGGCCCCGAGATTCCGCGGCCGGTCGTCGCCGCCGCAGCCCCGCGCCGGGGCCGTCTCCGCCGTGACATTGCCCTCGTCGCGCTGGCTATCGCAGTCGTCCTGGTGTCCATCGAGGGTGGAGTGCTCTTGGTCGGTGCCGCAAGTGGCCCCGGTCAGGCGGCGTCCCCAACCGACAACATCGCCGCGGTCGCCTCGCCGAGCGCCTCTCCCGAGCTGACCGAAAGCCCGTCGCCGAGCCCGATGCCGACCGACACGCCGCTGCCGTCCGACACCCCCAGCGCGAGCCCGAGCCCGAGCGAGAGCCCGTCGCCGAGCCCGAGCGCCAGCACAACCCCGACGCCGACGCCGAGGCCCGCGACGCCCAAGCCGGTCAATCCGCTACTCACACCCAAGATCTCGTGCTCATATGGGGCGGATCCCAGCACCGTGGCCACGTGCAGGGTCACCAACGGTACCGGCAGCAACTACAGCAGCAAAGACAAATTCTCCTGGAACTTCGACGGCGAGAAGACCATCACGGGCAAGTATTCGGATAAGCCTGCCTTCGCGTTCTTGTCGCGGACTGCCCATTGGATCCAGCTCACCGTGAGCCGGTCGGGAACGGCGTCCAAGACGGCCCAACTCACCATGGTGCCGTAGGCGACCTCTGACGCGACCGGCCCGCCTGTCCTAGTCGCCCGGCGGGGAGTAGATCGTGAGACAGGCTTCGATGGCGCAGCGGACCTCTCCGACGCGATAACCCGGCGGCACGACCGGCAGCGGCACGTCCGGGTCGGCGACCCAGAAGATGCGGCCTCGGCCGGTGATCACGTCGCTCGGAACCTCGTCGATTTCCGCTCCGTCCGGATAGGCCGCCGTGCCCACGTACCACGGCAGCTGTGTCGTGGACAGCACGTGGAGCCGTGCTCGTACAGCCGGGCCGGTCTCGTCGAGCAGGATCAGATAGTGATCCCAGGCCGCCGCCGCGAGGTCGTGGGCACCAACCTGCGCGTCGAGCTCGGGAACCAGGGCCGAGGTCTCCCGGTGCGTGGTGGCGACGCTGAGAGCCAGGGTGGGGATCGCGACGGCGGCTATCAGAAGGGTCGCGAACCGGCGCGGCATCGACGCCAATCCCACACCGGCGAGCGCGAGAAGCGGCAACCACATCACACTCGCGTATCGGGCGTCCAGCACAGGCCGCCAGATGCTGACCAGCGCGAGAAGTGCGACGCCGCCGGTGGAGACCAGGCAGTACGCCGCGGCCCGCCGGGCATCGGGTCCGAACCCGCGCCGCCACATGACGGCTACCCGGGCGAGGGCGGCCGAGCCGGCCAGCACGGCCACGACCTGCAGGCCGTACAGGAGCGGCGCGAAAGGTATGCCCCAATGGATCGGCGGACCCGCGAACAGCTGGCCGTAGGTTCCGCCGAGCATCACCGGGCCCAGCGGCGCGATCCAGAAACCCTGGCCGGCGTGGCCGAACTGGGCCGGCGCGGCGACAAGCCAGATCGCGACGGAGCCCACCGCAATCGCCGTGGCCGCGAACGCGGTTGCCGCCACTCGCCGGCCCGGCCGCAGCCAAAGCGCGGCACCGAAAATCCCGGCCAGGGCCACCACGCAGAAGTAGTCCGTCCAGACCGCCGCTGCCGCAACCACGACGTACAGCGTCCACCGCCGGAGTACCGGCACCTCGACGGCCCGCCAGAGCAGGAGCGCCGCGGCGACGGTCAGCGTCGCGCCGAGTCCGTACATGCGCACGAAGCCGGACAGCATCACGGTCGTCGGTACGAACGCGACGAAGACCGCGGCCCAGACCCCGGCCGAGTCGCCCCCGACCCGGCGCGCCAGCGCCGCGAGCAGCGGGATGACGGCGATGCCCGCGATTGCCGGCACGATGCGCAGCGCCACAGGTCCGCCCGGACCGCCGAATCCGGCCAGACCGGCAAAGTCGGCTGCGACCACGACCGCCCGCTCGAGCAAGTAGAAGAGCGGCGGGGCGCTGTCGTGGCCGAGGATGTCGAGCATCCTGCCGGCGGGCTGATGGACGACGACCGCGGTGAAGTCCTCGTCGTAGCCGAGCGGTTGGCGGGCCAGGGTCGCGAGCCGCAGCACGGCTCCGGCGGCCGTGGCGAGGCCCACGGCGCGGCCGTACGGCAACGTGGCCAGACGGGCGCTCAGGCGGTGCAGGATTCCGGACGTGGGTTGGATCACTCGCTAAGACTACGGTGCGACGGCCCAGACAACAGGGGCTCCGGCCGGGTTCCAGGCCACCGCCTCCGCCCCTGCCGCCGTTTCCGGCCCGAGCGCCCGAGTCAGGTCGTCGAGGCTGAGGGCCAGGATTTCGGTGTAGGCGGCCGGGTCGGCGATCCTGGTCCCGGGAGCGATGACGGCCGGCGGGCGGTCGAAGCCGACGAAGAGGGCGTCCATGGCGGAGTAGTCGTCGAGAATCACGGCCGAGCCCGGGTGGGAGGCCGCCACGGCGGAGAGCGTCGCGAGCGGGTAGCTGTAGGCCTCGTAACGGTCGGCGAGCGGCCGCGACAGGTAGGCCGTACCGGTCAGGAAGGCCGTGCCGGCCAGTATCAGCGCGAGCGCAATCCCGGCCAGGATGGCGGGCCACCGACCCAGGGCCCGGGCGACTCGTCCTATCGACGCCGTAGCCCCAAGTCCGATCGCCACACCGACGGGCGCGGCCAGGCCCAGGGTCCGCAGGGCGTGCGGCGCGCCGCCTTCGGTGGCGACGAGAGGCGCGATGAGGAACACCGGCAGCGACAACAGAATGAGCGAGTGGCCGGGGTCGTGGCGCATCCGCCAGAGCCGCACGGCGCCGATGGCGGCCAGGACGCTGAGCGCCGCCGGCACCAGCGGAATACCCGACACGTCGCCGCGCGGGTTCGGGTCGCCGGCGAATCCGAACATGCCCAAGGTGCGCAGAACGTGGATGGGCAGGCTGTCGGCCGAGCCGGCGTCCGGATTGAAGGTGCTGACCGCCGCCGCTCGCCCGAAGTAGTTGGCCGGTTCCGTGGCGGCGACGGCGAGCATTGGGGCGGCGACGAGCAGGAACGCGGCAGCGAATGGGACGGCGCCGGCGCGCAGCTCGTCGTAGCGGTCCCGTTCGGAGCGGCGCAGCCACAGGAGCCAGACCACGACCAGAACCGGGAGCAACTTGAGCGGCTGGTACGTGTAGAGGGCCGCCAGCGACGTCGCCGCTCCCGCCACGATCGCCGATATGCGGCCGGGACGCGCGGCCCAGTTGAGGAGCGCGATCAACGCCACGGCGCCGAAGAACGGGACGATGGTGTTGCGCATGCCGTCTCTGCTCACGCACACGAGCCACAGTGAGCCCGCCGCCCACGCCGCCGCAACGATGCCGGTCCACGTGCCGAAGCGCCGGCCCAGGGCGCCGATGGCCAGCGCTCCCGCCACTCCACAAGCCGCGGCCGTGGCGCGGAGAACCTCCACGGAATGACCGAAGAGCGCAAACGCACCCGCCACGACGTAGGCGAAGAGCGCTTCGCGGCCGCCGTCGCCGGGGAACCAGACCATGAAGTCGGGGTGGAAGCCGGACTGGTGAAGGAGGCGGGCCGCGTCGAGCCCCTCGGCCCCCTCGTCGGGGTAGAGGCCGCCCGGGTTGGCGGCGAGGTCGATGAAGCGGAGCGCGATTGCCGCGGCCACGATTGCGATGAGCGCCGCGACGGCCGCCCAACCGGCGGGGTTCGGGCGGAACCGCGCGTCCGGCGCCGACGCCGGCTGCCCGGGCGCCGGCTCGGGCCCCTTCGGCGGCTCCGGCCGCTCAGGCCGCTCCGGCCGATCCGGCCGATCGGTGTCGGTCAACTCATGTAAGCGCCGCTGCGGCAAGCCGGCGCAGCTTGCGCTCCGTCTGGAGAGTCTCGCCGCCTTCGTGGCCGTTGAACGGATAGACCTCGATCTCCTTGGGCCCGGCGTAGTGGTTGTAGGCCGCGAAGACGGTCGAAGGCGGGGTGATCTGGTCCATCAGGCCGACCGCGAAGAGGGCGGGCGCCTTGGCGCGCGCGGCGAAGTTGAGCCCGTCGAAATACGAGAGCGTGGCGAAGATGCGGTCAACCGCGTCGCGGTGGATCCGGGCGAAACGGACGATCTCGTGGTACGGGTCCACGTCGGTGATTTCGGTGGCGCGGCGCCAGTGGCTCATGAACGGCACGTCCGGCAGAGCCAGCATCAGGTCCGGCATGAGACCGGCCACGGCGACGGTCAGGCCGCCGCCCTGGCTGCCGCCGCTGACGGCCACGCGCGTCGGGTCCACGAGCGGGTGGGCGCGGGCCGCCTCGACGGCGCGAACCGCGTCGCACATGAGGCGCCGGTAGTAGTAGGTCCGCGGGTCCAGGATGCCGCGGGTCATGAAGCCCGGCTGCTGACCCGTCGTCGCTCCGGCATTGCCCTCGTCGTCGGGCGTGTCGCCGGAGCGCCAGCTGCTGCCCTGGCCGCGAGTGTCCATCACGAGTGTCGCGAAGCCGGCGCTCGGGTACGTCAGCCAGTCGAGCGGCCTGCCGCGGCCGCCGCCGTAGCCGATGTACTCCACCACGCACGGCAGCTTGCCGGCCTTCGCGAAGGGCGAGGCCGAGACGTCGCGCGGGGCGAGGAACCAGCCCTTGATCGGCTGGCCGCCGAACCCGGCGAATGTCACATCCCAAACGTCGAGGGTCACGATCCCGGCATCGACCGGCTCGAATGTCGGCGCCGGCGGGTGCGACCGGGTCTCGGCCAGGGTCGAGGCCCAGAAGGAGTCGAAGTCGGCCGGCTCCTCACGCTCGGGCTTGTAGGCACGCAGCTCGGCAAGCGGCAGATCGAACAGCATGCCTGCGGACTCCTTTCTATTGGACGCGGGCGTCGTGGCCCTTCCAGAACGGCTCGCGCAATTCGGCCTTGAGGACCTTGCCGGTCCCGCCCTTGGGCAGCGATTCGTGGAAGTGGATGTCGCGCGGAACCTTGAAGCGGGCGAGGTTCTCCTTGCAGTGGTCGCGCAGTTCCTTGACCGTCGCAGTCGCGCCCGGCTTGAGGACGACGATCGCGACCGGCGCCTCGCCGAGGGCCTTGTCGGGCGCGGCCACCACGGCACATTCCAGCACCGCCGGATGGGAGATCAGGGCGTTCTCGACCTCGACGGACGAGATGTTCTCGCCGCCGCGGATGATGATGTCCTTGGAGCGGTCCTTGATCAGGACGTAGCCCTCGTCGTCGATGACGGCCATGTCGCCGGTGTGGAGCCAGCCGTCGCGGATCGTGGCGGCAGTGGCTTCGGGATCCTTGTAGTAGCCGTCCATCACCGTGTTCGAGCGGACGACTATCTCGCCGATCTGCTCGCCGTCGTGACGGACGTCGCGGCCGTCGGAGTGAACGACGCGGAGCCCGACTCCCACCAGCGGCCAGCCCGTCCAGGCCTGGCGGGCCTGGCGCTTTTCGGGCGGCTCGGATTCGGTCAGGAAGGTTCGCGGGGTTGCGATGGTCAGGATCGGCGAGGTCTCGGTGAGGCCGTAGCCGGCGAATACCTGTACGCCCGGCAGGGCAGCCTCGAGGCCGGCGATGAGTGTCGGCGCAGATGGGGCGCCGCCGATGATCAGCTGCTTGAGACTCGAGAGGTCGTGCTTGGTCCTCTCCGAGTGGTTGAGCATCGCGTTGAAGATCGCCGGCACGGCAAGCACGCGCGTGACCTTGTGGCGTTCGATCGCCTGGATCAGAGACAACGGATCGAACTTGCGGAGCATCACGTGCTGGCCGCCGATCATCGTGACGAAATGCGGCGTACCCCAGCCGTTGACGTGGAAGAGCGGAACGACGTGCAGCACCACGTCGTCCTGGGTGAACCCCAGCCCGACCTGTGCGTACAGCGAGTGCAGGTACAGCTCGCGGTGAGTCATCGCGACGCCCTTGGGGAAGCCGGTAGTGCCGCTCGTGTAGAACAGCTCCGCCATGGCGTTTTCGTCTATTTCGGGCGTGAGAGCGTCCGGCGACCCGCCGGCCAGCAGGGCCTCGTATTCGATCGGGGCGACGGCGTCCGGCGTGCCTTCCATGATCACGAAGCGGGGCTTGTTCGGCAGCTCGGGGATCATCGCCTCGATGACCGGCTTGAAGTCCTTGTGGAAGAAGACGACCTTGCTGCCGGCGTGGCCGACGATGTAGGCGATCTCCTTGGGCGTCAGGCGGATGTTGATCGGGTTCAGCACCGCGCCCGCTTCCAGGACGCCGTAATAGGCTTCGAGCAGCTGGTGGGTGTTGTACGTGATGAAGCTGACGCGGTCGTGGGCCGAGACACCGAGATCGCGCAACGCGTTGGCGAGCCGATGTGAGCGCTCGCCGAACTGGCGGTAGGTGAAGCTCCGCTCGCCGTCTACCACTCCGACCTTGTCGTCGAAATACGTCTCTGCCCTGTCGCGGAATTCCAGCACGGAAAGTGGAACGAACACCGTGGACCTCCGTCATTCGCCGACCGGCGTCGCCGATTCCGGCTAACCCGATGACGGGCCAAACGATAGCGTTACGGCGAGTCGCGCGAGAGGCGTCTCGGCGGGGTTGAAAGCGGCCGGGTCAGGCCGCGGTGCCGCCGGAGTTCTCGCGGGCGGCGCGGACGAAAGCCTCCCAGACGCCCTCGAATTCGTCGGGCGTGGAGTCCGTCCGCTCCGGGTGGCACTGGACGGCGATGACCCAATGGTCGTCGCGGCTTTCGAGGGCCTCGACCAAACGCCCGGCTTCACTCGCGGCCCAGCCGACCGCCCGTAGCGTGGGTGCCAGCCGGGCCTGATTGACGGCCTGGTGATGGAACGTGTTGACGACCAGTTCGACCGTCTCGTCGTCCTCGTCCGTCGCCGCGAGACCCTCCGGCGAACCCTCGGCCAGGGCTCGCGCCAGGTGGCTGTCCGGGTCGATCTCCAGGTTGTGGGTGTGCGCGGCGCCGCTGCCGAAGGGAGTGCCGGCGTGGCTCGGCACATCCTGAAGCAAGCTGCCGCCGGAGAAGACGTTGATCGCCTGCAGCCCGCGGCAGATACCGAAAACGGGCACGCAGCGGAGCTGGGCTTCGTGCCAGGCGCGCTGCTCCAGTGTGTCCCTCTCCGAGTCTACGTCGGTGGCGCCGGCTGCCGGTTCGCTATACAGGGCCGGGCTGATGTCGGCGCCGCCGGCCAGGACCATGCCGGTCATGCCGGACAGGGTCCGGTCCACTTCCGCGGCTGGTGTAGCCGTGGAGATGAGGCTCGGGTTGCCGCCGTGGCGACGCACCGCGTCCGCGTACAACTCGGCCTTGCGGCGGGCAAGGGGCGGATCGGAGCTGGCGGCGGGGTCGCCGATGAGGATGGCAATGAGCGGCTCTGCGGCTGTTGGTTCGACTGGCATTGGCTGAGGATAGCGCCTGTTCTGATTTGGGCCGGCTCCGGCCCCGCCGGCTCACCGCGTGGCGGCCGGTCGCCGAAGGTCGGTCCGACGGAGGGTGGTGGCAGGATCGCTTGGGGGGAAAGCGACCCTGCCATGGACGGTCAGGCCGATTCGGCCCGTCGCCCCGCCGGTGACTGCCAATCCGTGGCACGGCGGCGCGGTATGAGGTTGCCGGCGGTTGTCGGGTCGCCGGACTGGAGCTTGAAGCGAGCGACGAGTTCGTCGAGGCCCCGGGCCATGTCGGACAAAGTCGCGGCCGACGCCACGACCTGTTCGGCCTGGGCCGACATCTCCTCCGTGGCGGCCGACACTTCCTCGGCCGAAGCGGAGTTCTCCTCGCTGATGGCGGCGATGGATTCCACGGATTGGCCGACGGTATCGGCGGCGGAGCCCATCTTGGCGGCCGCGGCGTTCGTCTCGGCGGCTATCTCGGAGATGCTGTCCGTGGCGCGGACGACATCCGCGCTGCGAGTGCGGATCACGACCACGGCCGACATGAGGTCCTCCAGGACGATGTTTCTGGCGGCCGCCGCGTCCCGGATCTCCTGCAGGGCTCCCGCGGCCTGCTCGGCCAGTTCGGAGCCCGTGTCCACTTCTTCGGCGCCGACCCGCATCGCCTTCACGGCTGCTGCGGTGCCGCTCTGAACCTCGCCGATGAGCGCGGCAATCTCCTTGGTCGCACTGCTGGAGCGTTCCGCCAGCTTGCGGACCTCGTCGGCGACGACGGCAAAGCCCTTGCCCTGCTCGCCGGCCCGGGCGGCTTCGATAGCGGCGTTCAACGCCAGGAGGTTCGTCTGTTCGGCGATGTCGTCGATCGTTTCGACAATGGCGCCGATCTGGCCGGACTTGGCGCCGAGCTCGGTGATCTTGACGGCGGTGACGTCTACCGCCGACTTGATCCGCTTCATGCCGCCTGCGGTTTCATCGACGGCCGCGGCTCCGGCAGTCAGCGCGGCATTGACCCGGTTGTTGAGCGGCGTCATCTGCTCGGAGTCGTGCATCGCCTGGGCGATTGCCTGTGTCGTCGCGTCGAGCGCCTGGGAGGCATCCTGGACGCGGATCCTGGTGCTGGCCGCACCTTCGCCCACTTGCTCGATGATCTCGGTCAGGTCGCGACTGGCATCGCTCGTGGAGGATGCCGCGCGAGCCTGATCGCTGGCCCCTGCCGCGACCTGGCTGATCGTCTGGGCAACCTGCGAGGAGGCGCTGCCCGACTGCGTGGCCGCCTGGTTCAGTTGATCCGAAGCACGGGCCAATGCGTCGGCCGCTGCCTTGACCTGGCCCACGGTCGTGGCCAGGCCGGTCCGGGCCGACTCGTAGCTGCCGATCGTGGACCGCAGCTTGTCCAGCATTCGGTTCGTGACGGCGGCCGTTTGGCCGATCTCGTCGGTGCCGTATTTCTCGATCGGCGGGGTGACGGCCTCCACCTCGACCGACAGGTCGTTGGTCGAGAGAGCCCCCAATCCCGCTTCGAGCGCTGTGGCGCAGTTGTCGGTCATGGAGGCGAGAGTGGCCTGGACGGAACGGACGCCGTTCCTGATCGTAGTGGAGACGCGATAGGAGATGAACAGTCCGGCCACGAGGGCGACGAGGAAGGCGGCTATAGCGGCCAGGCGGGCCTGCTCGAACGTGGCCTGCGTTTCGTCGTTGAGGGCGATCGTGGCCGCGTTCGTTGCCTCTTCCATGGCATCGAGCTCACCGACCATCCTGGCCCGTTGTGCCGAAGTTCCGATGGCCGCGTTGGCGGCTCCGGCGTGTCCCAGTGCGGCATCCTCCTGGGCGGCGGCATACGAAGTGTCGTACTGGGCCTTGAGTGTCTTGAGCACGGCCAGCCGGTCGAGCATGTCGGCCGACAGCCCGGTGGCCTCGAGCGCAGCCAGTCCGTCGGTGATCTCCTGGTCGGCATCGCTGGCGGCTTGAGTGAGGGGTGCCTGGCCGGTCGGGTTGTTGCCGGTGAAGACCGCCTCGTTGAGGATCGCCTGCCTCTCCGCCAGGGCGCTGTCGATCGTGCCCAAAGCCTCCACGACGACCGTGCCATGCGAGTAGGACCTGTCGGCCCGATCGTTCACGCCGCTCAGACTCACGATGGCCAGGACCGTGACGAACAACGAAGCGAGAATCAGCAGACCCGACGTCGCCATCAGCTTGGTTCGGACATCGAGTCGCATGGTTCTGGCGCCCAAAGCGGCCGGTTGAGCGGGTCGGCACGTTTCCGCACGGCGAACTCCGGCTCGTTCGCCCTGCCCTGGGTATCGGCCGTGAGCGCCCCGGACTGAGTACTCCGAACTGAGTAAGCGGCCCCGGCCGAAGTCGTGGTCGAGCCCGCCGAGGGTCTAGTGGACGGCGGTTCCGAGCAGCGATCCGACCCCGAAAGTCACCGCGGCCGCGAGTCCGCCCATGGCCGCCTGCCTGATGCCGGTCCAGATGGCGTGGCGATGCGTCAGCCGGCTGACGCCGAGCCCGACCGCGAACAGCGCCAGGCCCGATGCGGCGATGCTGAAGGCGAACGCCGCCGCACCCGAAGCAAGCAGGAACGGCAGCAAGGGCACGAACGCGCCGAGCGCAAACGCCGAGAGCGATCCGAGCCCTGCGGCCACCGGCGAGCCCATCGTCTCGGCCGAAAGCCCGATCTCCTCGCGCACGAACGTGTCGATGGCCCGCTCCGGGTCCTTCATGATCCGCCCCACGATCAGGTCCGCCTCGGGCCTGGACAGGCCTTTGGCCTCGTAGATCTCGCGCAGGATGCCGGCTTCCTGCTCCGGTGTGTTGTGGAGCTGGCGGCGTTGCAGGTCGATTTGGTACTCGAGCAGCTCGCGCTGCGACCGGACCGAGACGTACTCGCCCACGGCCATCGAGAAGCCGCCCGCCAGAAGGCCGGCGATGCCGGCGACCACGATCGAATGGGGATCCTCGCCGGCGGCGCCGGCGACGCCCATGATCAGCGACAGGTTGCAAACCAGCCCGTCGGTGGCACCGAAGACCACCGGCCGCACGATGCTCGCGCCACGGGTTTCGTGAGGGCTGGCCGGCGGCCGCCGCAGTTCTGCCATCCGCCGCTTGACGGAGGCGAGCCGCGCCGGCGACGGCTGCGGCGCTCGTCCCACCGCCGGCGTCGCGGGCACGGCCGTCGCGCTCGGTGCGGACTTCTTCCTCGGTTTGCTGGTGTTCGGGGTCATGTAGTCCTCGGACGGCGTCGTGAGCGGCAGGCGCCGGCGCGACACAATTGTGAGGCGTGGAGTGGCGGCGCGCTCGGTTGGAGGCGACTCCCACGCCCGGCCTGCCGCCCGGGCGGCGCCGCCCTACCATGAGCGCGTGCCGAGCCGACTTGCAACCCTGGTCAGAGTTCACCGGCCTTCCCCGGCCGGATTGGCCCTTGCCGCCGGCAGTCTCGTCGCTGCGACTCTGCTCGTCTGGGTCCTCGAACAGCTGCTCGGCGCTCCGACTGTGGCCGTCTATCTCCTGGCCGTCGTTGCCGTGGGCATGGGCTACGGCAGCTGGCTGGCCGTGGCCACGGCTGCGGCGTCGTTCCTCCTGTACGACTTCTTCTTCGTCCCGCCCTACTACACCTTCGCCATCTCGGCGCCCGACGAGTGGGTGGACCTGCTCGTCTTCCTCGTGGTGGCCATCGCGGTCGGCCGCCTGTCGGCGCTCCAGTTGCAACGGCGTCGCGAGGCCGAGTTGCGGAGCGCCGAAGCACAGGCGATGTTCGCCATGAGCCGGGACACGGCCACGGCCGCGACGGCGCTGGAGGCGGCGCCGCTGTTGGCGGCCAGGCTCGGCCGCGAGGCTGAGATGGCCCGCGTCTGGATCGGCATCGGGGCCTCGATACCGGAGGAGCGAGTGGTGGCCGATTCCCGGCCCGGCGAGGCGCGTCCTTCGGTCGCCACGCGCTGGACGCTCCAGCCCGGCGCCGCGGACATCCAGCCCGGCTGGATCAAGGTTCGGGAGACCGCGGTATATCGGCGCGGGGCCGGCGACGGCCGGGAACCGCGGCGCCAGCCCCGCGACAACGAGTCACTCACCGTTATGCGCGTCCCGATCGCCGCCGGGGGCGAGGCCATAGGTTCGCTGTGGGCGACGCGGCCTCGCGGCGCTCCATTCCCGGGCCGGTCCCATTCGCGGCTGATCGCCGCCGCGGCCGACCAGCTGGCGCAGTCCGTCGTGCGCGATCGGCTGGCATCCGAAGCAACGGCGATGGAGGTTGCCCGCCAGGGCGACGCGTTGAAATCCGCCCTTCTCGACTCGGTCTCGCACGATCTGCGGACGCCGCTGGCCGCCATCCGGGCCGCGGCCGGAAGCCTGATGGACCCGGACGTGGAGCTGAATCCCGATGAGGCGCGCAAAGTCGCCGACTCGATCGATCGTGAAGCTCAACGCCTCAGCCGCCTGGTCCGCAACATGCTGGACCTCGGCCGGATCGAGGGTGGCGCGCTTCATCCGTCGCTGGAGTTGTACGACCTGGCGGATCTGGTCGAGCCGGTCCTGGAGCGCGTCGCGCCGGCGCTGGCCCCTTCCACGGTCGAGGTCCTGATTCCGGCCGAACTGCCGGCGGTCCAGGTAGACGCCCTCTTCGTCGATCAGATCCTGACGAACCTGCTCGAGAACGCGGCCCGCTATGCCGCCGGAAAGCAGATCCGGGTCGCCGCCAAGGCCGTTTCCGGCGAGGTCTGGCTGAGCGTCGGCGACGCGGGGCCCGGAGTTCCGCCGGCCGCGCTGGCGCGTCTGTTCGATCGGTTCTACCGCGCCCAACGCGGCCCGGGCTCGCGCTCGGACGGCGGGTCGGGTATCGGGCTGGCGGTCGTGAAGGGGCTGGCCGACGCCATGGGCGGGTCGGCGGTCGCGGGCCCCAGCTCGCTGGGCGGCCTGGAGATCGTGGTCCGGCTGGTGGCGGAAGTCGAGGCGGCCATTCCGCCCGGGACCGAACAATGAGCGACGGCGCGGTCATCCTGATAGTCGAGGACGACGAATTGGCCCGGGCCTCGATCGCCACGAACCTTCGCGCGCGGGGGCACGAGGTGGATGAGGCGGGTGACGTCCGCGAGGCGCTGCGGCTGTGGGATGCCCGCCGGCCGGACCTGATCCTGCTGGACCTGGGATTGCCCGACCTGGACGGGCAGGCCGTGATCCTTCGCGTCCGCCGCGAGGCCAACACGCCGATCATCGTCGTGTCGGCGCGGGGCCGCGAGGAGGATCGGGTGGCGGCCCTCGATGCCGGCGCCGACGACTACCTCACCAAGCCGTTCGGGCTCACCGAACTCCACGCCCGGATGCGCGCCGTATTGCGTCGGGCGGCAGGCCCGGCGGCCGACACGGAAGGACGGCTGCGTCTGGGTCCGGTGGTTCTGGACGTTCCCAGGCACGAGGTCCATGTCGGCGAAACGCCGGTAGATCTGACGCCGCGCGAATACGAGCTGCTCAAGGTGCTGCTGTCTCAGCCCGGTCGTGTCGTGACCGCGGGCCGGCTCCTCCGTGCGGTGTGGGGCAATGCCTATTCGGACGAATCCCACTACCTCCACGTGTATGTCTCACGGCTGCGACGCAAGCTCGCGGCGGCCGACGCTTCCGGCGTCGCGGCCAAGCTGATCGTCGCCGAGCCCGGCGTGGGGTACCGCATCGTCGGCGAGTAGCCCGGCCCCGGGTCCGACTGGCGCAACGATGTGGGAGGGCAGCGGACAATTGCGGGGCACTGCTCGATGGATGGTGGTGGAGGCAGTGGAACGGGATCGCCGGAACAGTGGAAGACTCGAAGCCAGCCCCCCGCCGATCGGCCCCGACAGCGATCGGTGACGCCGCCCTGCCGATTCTCGAGGCGGACCCCAATGCGGTGATCGGCGTCGATGCGGCCGGCGTGATCCTGTATGCCAACCCGCAGGTCGAGGCGACGTTCGGATGGCCCCCCAGCGAGCTCGTCGGCAAGAGCGTTGACCAGCTCGTTCCGGTGGAGCTGGCGGGCGGGCACGCCGCCCATCGATCGGCATTCACCGCCGCGCCGGCGCCGCGGCCGATGGGCATCGGTCTCGACCTGTCGGCCAGGCGGCGCGATGGAACCGAGTTTCCCGTCGAGATCAGCCTGGTCCCGCTCGATGGTCCGCGTGGGCCGATCGTTCTGGCGACGGTCGTGGACATAACTGCCCGGCGAGCTCTGGAGGGCCAGCTCTTCGAAGCCCGCAAGCTGGAGTCGATCGGCCGGCTGTCCGGCGGCATCGCCCACGACTTCAACAACATTCTCACCGCGATCATCGGCTTTGCCGACCTGGCCCTGGCGTCACCTGCCGGCTCCGACCTCACGTCCGACCTGACCACGATTCGGGAGGCGGCGCAGCGAGCCTCCGGACTGACTCAGCAGTTGCTGGCATTCGGGAGGCGGCAGATCCTGCGGCCTCAGCTTGTCAATCCGAATGAAGTGATCACTGCCACCGAGCCGATGCTCCGCCGGCTGATCGGAGAGCAGATCGAGGTGACGGTGTCCATCCGTCCCGACGTCGGGTCGATCCAGGTTGACCCGACTCAGCTCGGCCAGGTCATCCTCAACCTCGCCCTCAACGCCCGCGACGCCATGCCCGGCGGCGGCCACCTCGTCATACGATCCGAGAGGGCCACCCTCGACGACACCGATCTGTCGAGGCACGCCGAGATTCCGGCCGGTTCATACGTCGTCATATCGGTGGCCGACACCGGGACCGGGATGGACGCCGAGACGAAGGCGCATATCTTCGAACCCTTCTTCACAACCAAGGAGGTGGGCCAGGGGACGGGCCTGGGGCTGGCGACGACATATGGCATCGTCAAACAGTCGAACGGGTACATCTGGGTCTACTCGGAGCCGGGGCGCGGTACCTCATTCCGCATCTACTTCCCTCAGGCTGAAGCACCGAAGGTCGAGGAGGTCGTTGCGAAGCCGCACTCGATAGGCCCGCCACACAGCCACCAGGTACTGCTCGTCGAGGATGAGCCGATGCTCCTGGTTCTTACGCGGCGGGTTCTCACCGAGGCCGGCTTCGACGTCATCGAGGCGTCGAACGCCGCCGAGGCCCTCGAGCTGGCACAGCGGCCCGAGGTATCGCTGGATCTGCTGCTCACCGACGTGGTCATGCCCGGCATGAGCGGTGTTCAGCTGGCCGACCGCCTGCGCACGCTCATACCGGGCATCCGAGCGCTTCTCATGTCGGGCTATGCCGAGGAAATCGTCCTCGGCGAGAGCACCGACTACGCCTTCATCGCCAAGCCTTTCACGCCGCAAGCGCTTCTCGACGCGGTCGTTGACGCCCTGGTGGATTCGGTGGCGTACGGGCAGCTCCGGTAGGTCGGTCGTGCCGAACGGATCGTCAGGCCCGGCCCGAACCGCGGCCCGGTCGAAGTAGGTCGCCGGCCATCGCTCTGACCGCGGTTGCACCGGCGGCGGCGAGGGCCCTTCGCCCCAGATCGTCGAGCTGGCTCTTGGTGACGCCGGCGAGCGCGGCGCGGATGTCGTCCAGACATCCGGCATCGGCTGAGAGCTCGGTAACCCCGAGGCCGGCCAGCACGAGCGCCCCGGCCGGATCCCCGGCCAGTTCGCCGCAAACGGCCACGGGAATTCCGGCGCCGGCGGCGCCTTCAACGACCCCGGCCACGAGCCGCAGGACTGCCGGATGCAGGGCGTCCTGGAGGTGGGCAAGGGCCGGGTTGGATCGGTCCGCGGCCAGCGTGTACTGGGTCAGGTCGTTGGTCCCGATCGAGAAGAAGTCCACGCGCCGTGCAATCTGGGCGGCCATGATCGCAGCCGAGGGGATTTCTATCATGACGCCGGTGATCATCTGCTCGGGCAGAGGCTCGCCCGACGCGGCGACTGCCGCCCGGGCCTCGTCGCGGAGCTCGCGGAGCAACTCGACGTCGGCGAGGGTCGCGACCATCGGCGCCATCACGCGCGGCACGACTCCCGCCAGGCCGGCTGCCCGCCATATGGCCCGGAACTGAGCCGCGAGCAGGTCGCTGTGCGTGGCGCCCAGGCGGATCGCACGCACTCCCATGGCCGGGTTGGCCTCGACCGGCAGGTCGAGGTAGGGGAGCGCTTTGTCGCCGCCGATATCGGCCAGCCGGATCACGACCGGGCGGTCCGGACCGAACGCCGCGAGAACCCGCCGGTAGGGCTCGACCTGGTCGTCCTCCGACGGCGCCGACTGGCGCTTCATGTAGAGGAATTCGGTACGAAGCAAACCGATGCCCTCGGCGCCCGCCTGAAGAGCGCGTGGCGCTTCGTCGGGGCCGCCGATGTTGGCCAGCAGGACGATGCGGTGCCCGTCGGATGTCGCGGCGGGACGGACGCGCAGCGCCGCGGCGGCCTGGCGGCGGGATTCCAGGTGCTTGGCCCGGCCCGCCAGATTGGCCAGCTGGGGGAGATCCGGGTCAACGGCGACTGTACCGGACTCGCCGTCGATCGCCAGCGTCATCGCATCCGTCGCGGCCTCGACGAGACCGGTCGCCCCGACGACCGCGGGGATCCCGAGGGCGCGCGCCAGGATGACCACATGAGACGTGGTCGTGCCGCTCTCCTGGGCGATCCCGAGGAGCAACCCGGGCGGAATGGCGGCCGCGACCGATGGTGGCAGGTCGTCGGCGATGGCTATCGACGGCCGCTCGGGCGGGGCCACATCCTCGCCGGCCAGTATCCGGACGATCCTCGCGCCCACGTCGCGAACGTCGGCCGCCCGCGATGCCAGCAGCCCGTCCGGGAGTGCGGCGATGGTCGAGGCCGCGGTTTCGGTCGCCGCCCGAACCGCCGCTTCGGCCGCCTCGCCGCCGCGGGCGAGGGCCAACGCCGCGTCCAGCAGGCCCGGGTCGGAGGCCATCAGAGCCTGGGCCTCGAATATGCCCGCCTCGTCCGCCCTGCCGGCCGCCTTCAGGCTGCTCGCCAGCGACTCGAGCTGAGCGCCGGCCGCGGCCACGGCCGCCTGGATTGCGGCGACGGCATCCTTCGCCGAGGGCTTCTTGCCGGGCTTGCCGTCGCCACGTCCGGCGCCCGCGGCAGGCGCGGGGGCCGGCGTTGCGGCGCGGTACCGCCAGGCAGGCCCGACTGCGATCCCCGGCGCACCCGGTGTCCCCGATATGAGCTGGCTTCTGCGCATCGTCGTCACTGGTCTACCCGCTCGCCGAATCCGCCACGGGCCAGGGACTTTAGCGACGCCAGGGCCGCGACCTCATCCTCTCCGTCCACGACGATCCGGATGCGGTGGCCGCACGAGATGCCGCAGCCGAGGACCGCCAGGAGGCTCTTGGCATTGGCAGGTGCGGAGCCACTGGTCAGGTTCTCGATAGTGATCTGCGAGTGGAAAGCGGCGGCGGCCTTGACGAGTGTGGCGGCCGGACGGGCATGCAGCCCGGACGGGTTGCTGACCTTCACCCTGGCCGTCATCATCCGCGGCCGCCTCTCACGATCAGTGCAGCCGTTTCGGCCGGTTCCGGCAAGTCAGCCCTCCCATCCGCGATCCCGGTTGGAGTCGATCAGCGTGACGCACCGGGGCGGCTGGACCGATTGTGAGGCAGGCCGCCGCCGCCTGTCACTCATGGAATCTCGGCCGAGTCGCCGGCCGGCTCGGCGGACAGGATCAGCAGAGCGGCGAGAACGAAGATCCGGGTTCGAACCGCGGTCCATGCCGGCTCGGCGGACCACTTCGGTCACGGGTCGGACTAGACTCGGTTGCAGCCTCAATCGACTTGCATCTGGGACCTGGAAACATGGACGACTCAATCCGCCGCGCTCTCGCCGAGAGCGGCGTCATCGACATCACCACAACGGGCCGGCGCAGCGGCGAACCTCGCCGAATCGAGATCGTCTACCACGCGATCGACGGCCGGATCTATATCAGCGGCATGCCGCGGGCCGACCGCAAACGATCCTGGCTCGCGAATCTGGAAGCAGATCCGCATTTCACGTTCCACCTCAAGGGCGCGGTCAGCGCCGACTTGCCCGCCACGGCGCGCGTGATCACCGACGCGAAGGAACGGCGCGCGGTGCTGGCGCATGTCGCCCGGGCCTGGCGGCGCACGGATCTGGACGAGATGGTGGCCCACAGCCCGCTGGTCGAAGTCACGATCGACGGACTGTAGCCGGCGTCGACCGGGCGCAACCGGCAGATCGCCGCGCCGGGCTACTATCGACGGACACGGCCGCACGTTCGCGGCGAGCCAACCGGAGGCACCAAGCCATGACCGAGCCGACGCAAACGCAGCCGTCCGCCTCCACCATCGCCGCCTACATCGACCAGACCCTGCTGCGCGCGGACGCGACCGGGCCGGAGATCGACGCGCTCGTTGACTCCGCGCTCAAGTACCGCTTCGCCGCCGTGTGCGTCAACCCCGTCTGGGTGCATCGAGTCGCGCTCCGGCTGGAGCGGACCGGGATCGCCATCGCGTCGGTCATCGACTTCCCACTCGGGGCCTCGAGTCCTGCCGGCAAGGCCCAAGCGGCCCGCATCGCCATCGAGGACGGGGCCACCGAGATCGACATGGTTATCGACATCGGCGCGGCGAAGGGTGCCGACTGGGAACGGGTCGCCGAAGGCGTCCGTGAAGTCGTGGCCGTCGCTCACGACCGCGGCGTCCGGGTCAAGGCCATCCTGGAAACCAGCCTCCTGACGCCGGTCGAGATCGAGCGCGCGACGCGAGTCTGCTCCAATGCCGACGTGGACTTCGTCAAGACTTCCACCGGTTTCAGCACCCGCGGGGCGAGCGTCGAAGACGTGCGGCTGATGAAGTCCGCCGCCGGGCCGGCGGTCCGCGTCAAGGCGTCCGGCGGGATCCGCACCGCGGCAGACGCCCGGGCCATGATCGAAGCCGGTGCCGACCGGATCGGCACCTCGGGAGGCGTGGCGATCGTCGAAGGCTGGGACGCGCCGGCGTGAGGTCGGCGTTCTGGTCTCCAGAGTGCCGGTGCCTAGACTCCCAGGTGACGCAAGAGGGCGGAGAACCCGCGTCCGATGGCCGTCCCGGCGAGGAACGGCACGAACACGAAGCGGGGGTCAGTGAGTCGGTGGCGAACATGGTCCGCGATAGTGGCGGTTCGATCTGGATGTATGACATGAAACTCGGGGCCTTCTACCAGGTCCCGCTGGGAGCGATCGGAGGGATCACAATCCCGTGATCATGTCAATCAGCGCGAGCCTCATGGCCAGGCAGGGTCTGCAGGACGAGCCTGACTGGGTGAATCGCATCATCGACATCTGGCGAACAACCGCGCCGGCCTCGATGCCAGAGTTCGTCTGCCCTCTCCCAAGCGGGGCTCGCAAGCGTATCGGCGAACAAGTTGACGGCTCGCTCCTCCGGATGCTTGCGTCGGGGTGGGAAGCGACACGGCGACGGCCTGCGGTCCGCGCCGACTTTGTTCCTGGCGTAGCCGGTGCAAGTCTCCTTTTCTGGACCGGCGACCCGGTGGAGTCGGCCATGCTCGTTGAGACCGTCGAGCTCGTCTCGATCCTCGCGGTCCGCATGAAAGCTCACCACGCCTTCATCCAGACCGACGAGAGGCCGGCCAAGCGACTCGACCACATTCAGTGGTGGGGTCTGGGTATGGCAAACCTATATTGGTGGACCTTCTTTGGACCGGCGTATGTCGAGTTGATCGGAGCCGACGTGATCGAGCGGGTGCCAGCCTACAGAGTGGTTCAGCTCGGCGACGGCTACGCGGTGCAGCTCACCGAGCGCGCGCCCTCATCGGCCCACGAACCGGCGTTCCTGGCAGCCAGGGCCGCAGCGATCGCGGCTATCGGGCAGGACTACTTCACGGGCCTGTCCGACATGCCCCCCCGGCTGCCGGATCTAGAGAAGTTTGGATTGCTCACCGAGCATGGAGCGCCCTACACCTACCACGACCCGAATTTCGATCAGATTCCAATCCTCGAAGCGGCCGTCGGCGAAGCGGTCGATCGCCTGGCCCGAACCCACGACATGACCCCCTTTGCGGTGGCGCTGAAACTCAAGGGTGAGATCGAGGTTCTCGCAGCGGCTACCAGCGGAGTCGACACAACCGCCCAGGCGCATGACTCCCTAGTCGATCAGCTCCGAAACATGGCGCAAGCAGGCATGATTCGGGGTTGCGGGATCGTGTCGGAAACGACGCGACGTTGGGCCGTGGGACAAGCCCGGACCAACACTCCGTACCAGCGTGCCATCGAAATCCAGGTAGAACACCGTAGCGCCGTTACGGCGGCCACCTTTAGCCTGCCGTACCTTCGTCTAGGCACCGAGATCAGGCTCGCTATGCCTCCACGGCGCGAATGGGGCTTCCGCACGTACTGGCGCGACAGCAAGAATCTCGTCTTCCACATCTAGGTCTGGGCCGACGGGAGACGGTCATCCGGCCCTGGCGATACCAAGGCCGGATTGTGGAGTCCGCCCGTAGCGGTTAGCTTGGCCGACCTAAATGACTTCCAGGCTCGCAGCTATGACCCATCGCTGGGTGGCTTCAGAGCCTCGGCTCCGTATCGGGCTTAGCCCACAACCCGCTCACCTTGAACCGCGCCCATGTCGTGATTGGGGCGATCGAGCCAGCTCTCATCGCGGTAGCTCGGTGGTACCTCGAATTCGCGAGGTCATCGACAACAACCTTGGTTGGTTCTCCCTCGAGGATCTACCGCCCGACGAACGCCGCCCGGTCCGTGACGCAATCGTGCTTGCGCTACCCGACCGCTGGGACAAGCTGCTTCCGCAGGATCTGCCCAGCCGAGATGCGGTTCTGGAACGCGTGACGGACCCGGTCCGCCTTGCTTCGCATCCACCCACGGATGGCGTCCGTCGATGACCTCACAGCGATAGGGCCGCCGCCTACTCCGCGCCCAGCTCCGCGACGAACCTGCCGATGACGCGCGCCAGACGCGGCCCCGCCGCTTTCCCCGCCTCGAGGACCTCGGCGTGGCTTAGGGGCGCACCGGTGACGCCGGCGCCGGGGTTCGTCACGAGGGAGATGCCGCAGACCCGCATCCCGGACCATCGTGCGGCGACGGCCTCGAGCGCCGTGGACATACCGACCGCGTCCGCGCCGAGGGTTCGCAGCATTCGGACTTCGGCCGGCGTTTCGTAGCTGGGACCGAGGAGGCAGGCGTAGACGCCCTCTGCCAGCGTCACGTCTTCGGCGGTGGCGGCGCGATGGAGGCGTGTCCGCAGATCCGGATCCCAGACGGCGGTCATGTCGGGGAAGCGCGGACCCAGCTCCGGCACGTCCCCGGCCGCGCCGGTCGGCGCCCCGCCGGCCGCCACCGGCGCATTCGCCCCGAGCAGCGGCGTGCGGCCGGTGAGGTTGAGATGGTCGGCGATGACCATCAGAGTTCCCGCTCCGTAGCCCGTATTCACGCCGCCCGCCGCGTTGGTCAGTACCATGGTCTCCGCTCCGAGGCGGCCCATCAGCAGCACCGGCTGGACCACGAACCCCGCGGAGTGGCCTTCGTAGAGGTGGAAACGTCCTTGCTGGATCACCACCGGCACGCCGCGCAGCCGCCCCAACAGCAAACGACCCGCGTGGCCCGGAGCCGTGGCGTCCGGCCAGCCGGGCAGCTCGCCGAAGGGAATGGCGGCTTCGACGTCGAGTTCGTCGGCAAGCCCGCCGAGTCCGGAGCCGAGCACCAGGCCGACGCTCGGGCGGAGGGCGGTTCTGGCTCGAACGGCTCGCTCGAGCGAGTCCAGCCGGGTGGGTTGTTCGGCCGGCGCAATGTCGCGGCCCAGAACGAAAGATTCGGCGTCGCTCATTTGGCCGCGTCCTCGAGGTCGGCCGCCCAGAAGGCCATCGGCAGCAGATCGCCGAGCCGCGCGGCCATCACGCCGTCGCCCTCGCTGGACGCGGCGTAGACCATCATCTCCGGCCCGAACTCCATCAGCAGTTGCCGACAGATTCCGCACGGGCTGGACGGCTCGGGAGTGGGCGTCACGACGACGCACACGGCGATCGACGTCTCGCCGGCGGCGACGGCGCCCACCACCGCGGCGCGTTCGGCGCAGATCGTGGCCCCGTAAGATGCCGACTCGACGTTCGCGCCCGGATACGATCGCCCGCTCCCGGCGAGCACAGCGGCACCCACGTGGAACTTCGAATACGGCGCCCGCGCCCTCGACTGGGCCGTGAGCGCCATTTCGAGCAACGCGGGAAACTCGGGCAGACGCTTCGCCGCCTCGGCTCGATCGATCGTTTCGATACCGGGACCGCTCATGTGAACCTCGTGGTAGCGTCTGCTTCGTTGAGGAACCCCGCTCCAGGAGACACGAGACCCATGGCGACGTCCGAGCGTCAACCCGGCGAGCGTCGCGCCGACGCCCCGACCAACGAAGCGGGGGCAATGTACCACCTCGCCATTTCGGCGGGCGACATCCCCTCGACGATTCTCATGCCCGGCGATCCCGGCCGGGTCGAGAAGATGCGCCGCACGTGGGAAGGCGGAGTGGAGCTGGCCTTTCATCGCGAATACCGCTCGGCGCGCGGCACGTTCAAGGGCGTGCCCATCGGGGCGATCTCGAGCGGCGTCGGCGCCCCGAGCCTGGAGATCGCCACGCAGGAGTTCGCTGTGATCGGCGGCGAAACGATCATCCGCGTCGGGACGTGCGGCGCGCTGCGTGCCGAAATCGAGCCCGGCGACCTGATCGTGCCCGTGGCCGCGGTTCGCCGCGACGGCACGTCGGACAAGTACGTCCCGGCCGAGCACCCGGCCTTCGCCGATCCCGAGGTCTACATGGCCCTTCTCGAGGCGTGTGAGCGGCTCGGGTTCCGCTACCACTCCGGGATCGCGTACAGCGTGAGCTCGTTCTACCTGGGCCAGGAACGCCCCGTCGCGAACGGCTTCTGGCAGACGGCAGCCGACGGGCTGATCGAGGACCTGCGCCACGCCGGCGTCACCTGCATCGAGATGGAATGCTCGGCCCTGTTCGTCCTGTCGCGGCTCTTCGGCATGCGCAGCGGAGCGGTGTTGGGCGCGGTGGCGAATCGGGAGACCAACGCTTTCGGCGACAACGGCGCCGAGGACCGCGCGATCGCGGCGGCCAACGAGGCCGTGGTAATCCTCGACGAGTGGCGCAAGCTCAAGTCCAAGGCGGGCAAGAGCGTCTTCTACCCGTCGCTCCTGCAACGAGGCTGAGCGGGGAACGAAGGACAGCTGGAGTGGACGAACTTCTCAACAGAGGTCGGTGTCGGCGCCGGTCGGCCACCTCGGGCTGGCTCGCAAGAAAGCGTTTGTACGCCCCGACGTTTGCCGCCTCGTTCACAGCGCGGCGAGCGTCGCCAGGAACTCCGCCGGCGTCGTGACCGGGAGTGCCCCGCGCAGGTCCAGCAGGTGCGAGTCGCCCGAGACCAGGGCATCGACGGCCGCCGCCCGGGCGAGATCGATCAGATACTCGTCGTCGGGATCGGCACTGAGCTTCTCTCCTGACGCCGGTGGATCTTCGTGCATCGTGGCCGCGTGCTCGATTAGGTCGAGGTAGGCAGCGACCTCGGCTGCGGTGACATATGGCCGGAACTTGGGCCGCGCCAGAACCTCGCGGAGCTCGGCGAGCAGTGCGGGCGAAACGACCAGTTCGAAGGCACCGGCCCGCAGCTCGAGCAGGAGTGCGGCGCTTGGACCGCCCGGGCTGATCAGGGCCGAGATGAGAACGTTGGTGTCAAGAACCGCGCGAGGCACGCTTGTCCGCCCGGGCCGCGTGGGTTTCCTCGACCGCGAGACGCATCGCGTCGTCCTCGCCCGCAGTACTGCGCGCCCAGACGCTCGCCAGCATGTCGAAGCCGAGGTAGGCTCGGAGAGCGTCTTCGACCACTTCCGAGTCGCGCTTGTCACTGCGAGCTGCGCGAACGCGCGCTGCCCGCATCACGTCCTCATCTACGTACAGAGTCACCTTCTTCTTGGTCGCCATTACGCCATCATACCGGCATAACGGCTAAACGGTAACGAAGTCGGCCGCGCCGCCCGCGCCGGACTTCTAGCTCGCCGACTCCCGCTCGTACGGCTGCCCGTCCGCGGCCGGTGCGATGCTCCGCCCGATCAGGCCCGCCAGCACGACGATGGTGATGATGTAGGGCAGCGCCTCCCAGAACTCGCCGGGAACGTTGGCCATCACCGAACCCAGGTCGCCGGCCGGCGGGGAGATCGTGATGGAGTTGCTGAGGGCCGTGGCGGAGGCGAAAAGCAGGGCCGCACCGAACGCCCCGATCGGCGTCCAGCGGCCCACGATCATGGCCGCCAGGCCGATGAACCCGCGGCCCTGGGTGATGCCGGCGTTGAAGTTGCCGACACTCTCCATGCTCAGCCACGCGCCGCCCAGAGCGGCGAGCGCTCCCGACATCACCACGTTCTTGTAGCGCAGCCGGATCACGTCGATGCCGACGGTTTCGGCGGCGCGCGGGTGTTCGCCGGCGGCGCGGGTCCGCAGTCCCCAGCGCGCCCGGAACAGCATGATCTGCAGGAAGATGACGATCACCACGCACGTCAGTCCGATTGGGCCCTGGCTGAGGATGGCGTTGATGAGCCAGCCCACGATCGGAATGTCCGCCACTCCCTGGGGGACCTGGTACTGGGTGAAGGCGCCGGCGCCGACGGGCGAGAGGCCCGACACGAGGCTGTACATGTAGCCGGTGATTCCGGCCGCACCGATGTTGATGATCGTGCCGCTGATTATCTGGTCGATGCGCAGGCTGATCGACAGCCAGGCATGCAGCAGCGATATCAGCATCCCCGAGATGATCGCGGCGACGAGGCCGATCAGCAGCGGCGCGGTGACCCCGAAGAAGGGCAGGGGATCGCCCGGGCCCAGAATGCCTACGCATACGACGCCGACCATCCAGCCGACGAACGCGGCGACGAGCATGATGCCTTCCAGGCCGATATTGACCACGCCGGAGCGTTCGCACATCACGCCACACAGGGCGGCGAGTGTGATCGGGATGGCGACAGCGACGGTGGTGTGCGACATGATCGTCAGGTTGGCGATGATGTAGCCGATGAACTGGAAGACCAGTCCGATGGCCGGCAGAGCGGACAGAGCTTCGGGGATGCCGCTCATTGCGCCGCCTCCGCGTCGAGAGTTGCGTCAACGGTTCCGGGAAGCGCCGGTACCGGCAGCGATGGCCGCCTGCCACTCCGGCGTGCCAGGAACCGCCGCAGGACGTTGATGACCAGGAACAACAGGATGATCGCCTGCAACGCATCGACAAGTTCCGCGGGCACGCCCGCCCGAATCTGCATGACCTGGGCCCCGGCGCGCATGGCCCCGAGAAGAAGTCCGGCGAAACAGACGCCGATCGGGTTCGATCGAGCGAGCAGGGCGACGGTGATGGCGTCGAAGCCGATCGTGGTGTCGTAACCGGGCGCCATCTGGTGGACCACGCCGAGGAGTGTCACTGCTCCGGCCAGGCCGCACATGAAGCCCGCCAGCGACATCGTCATGACGATCAGCTGGCGAGTCTTCATGCCGCCGTATCGGGCGGCGTCCGGGTTTGCGCCCGCGGCGCGGATCTCGAAGCCGATCGTGGTGCGGTAGAGCAGGAACCACATGATCGGGACCGCGGCCAGGGCGATGAAGATGCCTAGGTTGCCGTCACGGCCGATCAGGATCGGCAGGGAGGCGTGGAGGTTGCCTGTGTCCGCGGTGATCGGCTGTGGCGCGCGCGGCAGAGCCAGCGGGCCGCTGATGGCCCAGTAAGTCACGAACACCAGTATGTAGTTGAGCATGATCGTGGTGACGACTTCGTGCGCTCCGGAAGTGGCCTTGAGGAGTCCGGGCACGAAGCCCGCCACGCCGCCGAGCAGGCCGCCGGCGAGCAGCGCCAGCGGAATCGTGACCCACGCCCCCGCCTGCGCTCCGATTGCCGTTGCGACGGCCATGGCGCCGACCGCGCCCATAAGGAACTGGCCGCGGCCGCCGATGTTGAACAGCCCGGCCTTGAAGCCGACGGCCACGCCCAGGCCGGCCAGGACAAGCGGTGTGGCATAGACGAGGGTTGCGGTGAGGCCGTCGAAGCTGGCGACACCGCCGATGAGGGCGGCGTACGCGTCGATCGGCAGGCCGATGTCGAAGGGCTTGTGGCCGGGTACGAGGCCACTGAAGAGCAGGATGCCGATCCCTCCGACCAGCAATGCCAGGGCAAAGGCGGCGGCAGGCTCGGCCAGCAGCTTCAGGCTGGATCCGATGGCTTCGCCGGCCGTGCGTTGTGACCGCAGGTGGCTCATGCCTTCTTCCCTTCGTCCGCAGCGGATGCGGCAACGGCTTCGGAGTCGTGCCCGCCGGTGGCCATGTACAGTCCGACCTCGCTCTTGCTGGCGGTCCTGCCGTCCAGCTCGGCGACGATTCGGCCGCGGTACATGACGGCGATTCTGTCGGACATTTCCATGACCTCGTCGAGTTCGGCCGAGACGAGCAGCACGGCCGTGCCCGCGTCGCGTTTGGCGATGATCTGGCGGTGGATGAACTCGATGCTGCCCACGTCGAGGCCACGCGTCGGCTGGTCCAGGACGAGCAGCTTGAGCGGGCGGTCGAACTCGCGAGCGACGATGACCTTCTGCTGGTTGCCGCCCGACAACGTCGCCGTCGCCGCGCCCACGCCGGGTGTCCGAATGTCGTACTTGTCGACCTGCTCGGCTGCCGAAGACTGGATGGCGCGGTCGTTGCGCAGGATCCCGCGCGCGAACGGGCGCCGGTAATAGCTGGTCAGGACGAGATTGTCGTAGATGGGGAACTGCAGGATCAGCCCGAAGCGGTGGCGATCGCCCGGGACGTAGCCGGTGCCGGCTTCGTTCATGCGCCTCGGTGAGAAGCCCGTGACGTCCTCGCCGGCCAGCGTGACCTTGCCGCCGCCG
>Ga0302323_100000658_pt1 | contig 27803 bp, 12 predicted proteins | sample Fen_T0_3_FD_201950 | JGI IMG/M metagenome (GOLD analysis project Ga0302323, IMG submission 201950) | Peat permafrost microbial communities from Stordalen Mire near Abisko, Sweden - Fen_T0_3 | ecosystem: Environmental > Terrestrial > Soil > Wetlands > Permafrost | place: Sweden: Abisko...
GGCCGGGCTCGGCCTGTACCTTTTGCATGGCGATGCGGCCGAAGCCGTCACTGTAGGCGTAGCTTTCTTGGAAACGCGTGGTGGCGCTGTCGGCGAAGTGGACTTCGCGCGAGATGCTGTGCACGAACGCGGGGAGGCCCGAGCTCTGGAAGCGCAGGATATCGTAGACGAGGCGCGTCGTCGGGTTGGCGAGCGTGTCGCCTTCTACCGGGCCTGCGGCTTTGCCCATCACGGCCGTGGCGATCACCATGCCGAGCGCGTCGAATGCTACCTGGATGCGATTGAGATTGGCATCGGTGAGCTCGGACGGCGCCAGCACGCGGTAGTCGTTGACCGCACGCGTGACGTTGCCGAGCGGATCTTTCGTGGCAACGACGAGCAGTGAGAACTCGTCGTAGCTGACGAAGTGATGCTGACCGAAGGGGTCGATTGCTTCTGTCGGCAGATAAAAACGCGCGGCGTCGAATCTGAGCTGACCGGAAGCGGTCCAGTAGCCCGCGTCGCGCTGTACGTAGTGCCCCTCGTTGAGCAGGATGCTCGGGTCGAATGCCACACCGGTCAACGCTTGCGACTCCGCGGCGATCTCGGCGACTAGGCCGGGCGTCAGCGCCAGCTGGTAGCTCGCGAAAGGCAGCGCCAACGATTCGATTTGCCCGAGCGCCAAGGCCGCACTTTGGTCGTTGCGATAAAAGAGCTGTTGCTTGCTGTCGAGTAAGCGGCGCTCGACGCCAATGCCGGAAGGTGAAGCGTCGTACGCGACGTCCTTGGCGGGATCTAGACTGTTCACCAGAGCCTTGAGCGCCGGGAGCTGCATGAGGCCTTGGCCCGCGAACGGCAGCGTGAGTCCCGTGAGCTCGAAGCTACGCTCGGCGAAGGTCACGCCGACGCGATGAAAGTCGTCGCCCGCGTGGTTGATGTAGTCGGTTTCCGCCAGGGTTGCCCAAGCTTTGCCCTGTTCGGGCGTCAGAGCGGGGGCGCCGGCACGCGCGTAGCTGATGGCGGCCTTGCGCGTGACGTTGCCGAAATCGTCGACGTCCAGCAAAAGCTCGTGGGTGACCCGCGGATCGCTTGGATTGCGCTCGGTGTGCGCGGTGACGGACTCGCGCGGATGAGTGAAGAACACGCCGTAGCGCAGTTCGCCACGGCTCGGCTGCAAGCGACGAACCTCGAAATTGCTTTCGGTCACGGAGTAAGGCAGGGCTGCCTGGTCCGTGCCATCCTCGGCGTAGACCTCTTGGCGCAGCTGGTGACCGCGCAGCGCGCGAGCGGCCTCGCGTTGATCTTGGGTGCTCATGCCGAGAGGCAATACCGTGTCGGGCAAGACCAACTGGGCGCCGGTTTTCGGGAAGTACTCCTTGGCGAGCGCGACCTCGAGGCGCTCTTTTTCGAGCCAAGCGCCGGTGTGAAACCAGGTCACGGTGCGCACGGGGGCCTGGAACAGCGTGCTGTCCGCGGAGCCGACCGTGAACTCCTCGGCGTCGGTTTGCTCGACGCGCGCGAAGCCGCGGAACTCGCGCTCGAAGCCGTCGAAGAAGCCGTGGTGGTAGCTGTAGGTCGTCGTGAGATGAGAGCTCGAGATGGAATCGTAGCGGTCGACGCGTTCGACCACGTGCACGGGGAAAGGGAGCCGCGTGAGCCAGGGCGTTCCTGCAGCCTGGTCGGCGAGATAGAACTTGGTGGACGGGGCGTGCGTGAGGAGCGTTTCCGCGCCGAGATTGTTACTCACGCGACGTAGTAGGTGCGGCTTCACGCCGCCGAGCAGATCGACGAACAACACCGGGCGCGATTCGCTGCTCGGCCCCGGCGAAGTCCAGACCAAGCACGCCGTCCCCTGACCGAGCAGGTCGACGACGCTGACTTGACTCATGCTGTCGCTCGGGGGCAGTGCGCGGATCGGTACCGCAGCCGACAGCGCGTTCCCGGACTGGTTCAGGTAGAGTGTGATCTGACGCGCGCCGAGGTACAAAAGATCGGCGGTGCCAGAGCCGTCGACGTCCGCGAAGCGCAGCCGTCGTGCGTCGAATTCATCGGCAACCGCAAAGACTGGGCTGTTCTCCAGGGTCACCTTGGCGCCAAAGCGCCCATAGCCGAGGTTCGGCCAATAGCAGACCTCGCCGTTGCGCAGGCGCACGATGTCGATCAGGCCGTCACCGGTCATGTCGGCGAGCTGAATGCGCTGCTCACTATCGGCGAATACGACGTGAGCGCCAAGGTCCTCGTCGAACGCGGCAGGGAGCCGCTGGGCAGGCTCGAAGCCGTCCTTCACCCGGGAGCGATACCAAATGAAAGCGTCGTTTTCGGTGATGAGCAGATCCGCGTGGCCGTCACCGTCGAGGTCGATGAAGCGCAGGTTGGGATCGTTCCAGTCGATGTTGGGCAGCGCGCGAAAGGGCCGAAGTGGCTCGAAGCCCCCCTCCGCGTTGCGGCTGAAGTAGCCCGTGAGCGGCGGCTCGTAGGAAACGAGGTCGAGCTGCCCGTCGCCGCCCAGATCTTCGAGCTTTTGAACGCCGGAAGTCAGGCTCGAAGGGGCCGGTACTGGAGCCAGGAGCCGCGGCGGCGCGAGCGTGCCCTGGCCCCGGTTGGACTTGTAGTACCAGGCTCCCTCTGCGTCGATCAGCACGCCCGGAATGCCTTCGCCGTCGAGATCGACCCACTGCTTGGAGCGGCCATCGACGCCACCGGCGAGGCCATCCCGGCTCTCTTGGGGGAGCGCGCGGAGCTCATCGTTTAGGGCGAACCGTGTGAAGTCGAGTCGCAGCGTGGGGAGCGCCTGCTTCTGCCAGCTGTTCGAGGTCGGTTCGAATAGATAACCCAGTTGGGTAATGCCGATCAGATAGGTGAACGCCCCACCGGGCTCGTACTCAAGGTCGGTCGACTTGACGAGGAGTGGTGCACGGTCAGCGCTCAAACGATGAAACATCAGCACGCGCTGGCACAACCGATAACTGCGCACCTCGAAGCCCGCGCGGTAGCTCGAGAACGCATCGAGGCGAACGGGCCAAGCTTGCGTCTCGCTCGGTGTCGGTTGAGGGGCGTGCTCGCCGTAGTCGAACACGAGCTCGAACAGGAAATCGCTGGCTTGAGCGGGCTGGGCGTTGGAGTAGAGGACCCGCTTCAGGTAGCGTTGCGCGCTGGCCAGGAAACGACGAGTCGCGCCGCGCGACTCGAAGCGACTTCTTTCGCGGAGCTGCCCTGGATCGACGCCCGCCCCGTCTTCGGCCTTGTACTCGTAGCGCACCACGTTGCCGCGATCGTCGCGGCTCTCCTCAAGTAGCCAGCTAAAGACGCGCCGCGGATCGTTCGGATCGGCAATGCGGGGCGCGGCGACGCTGCGATCGGGCAGCTCAGCGGCATCACTCAGACCATAAATGTGGGTCGTGTTGTCCTTGGTCGTGACGCGCCAGTGGATGGCGGCCGTACTCTTGTGGGTCCAGCGTTCGATACGCGCGAACAGGCCCTCGATGCGCGGGCGATAGCGGCGCGCCAGGTAGTCGCCCCGCTCGAATTCGAGCGGCTTGCCGCTGACTTCGTCGCGAAGTGGCACCAGATCTTCCGCGCCGGAGAGCACGTACACGTCCGATTCCTGATCGTCCCAGTAGCGCGGCAGACCCTTGTCGGTCTTTCGGGTGATCGTGGGCACGGACAGGTGGAAACCGAGGCCGAACGGACCGTTGCCGTTGCCGCCGTCGTAGCTGAGCCCGAGCTCGGGACCGAAGCCACCGCGCCCTGGGGAGACGGGGAGCGGAACTCCGAGCGAGGCCGTACCAGTAGCGGCGCTGACTGCGAACTTTTCACCAAGCCCGCGGATCGCTCCGCCGCCTTTGGGCGCGGAGAGCGCGGGGAGCAAGGACTGCGGCGCACCGGGCTCGGCAGCGGAGGGCGCAGCGTTCGAAGCGCCGTAGCTCGAGCGCGGCGTCGCCTGGCTGGACGGATCAGCGTTTCTTGTCTTGGCTGCACCCTGCGGCTCGTGATCTTCGCTACCGCTGCGATCTCTTCTCGTCATGAACTCTCCCTCACGGAGCTGGCGCGGTCAGAGCATGGTGGGCAGACTCAAGGCGTTGAACTCCGCGCCAGGAAAGTTCGTGGCGCGGCGCCAGCTCGTGAGATCGAGCCCTGGAAAGCAGGCACTTCCGTGCCCGACGTGCTCGACCAGGCACGGGATGTGGTAGGCGATGCGCGGGCGAGTGGGGTGTCTGGCGAGCAGCTCGCCGAGCACCACGTCGCTGGCCATGCGCGAAGCGCCGTGGCTCGTCGAAAGCCAGCTCCGCTCGCACAGCCACAAGAGCACGTCCGACGGGATACGAAAGCATTGGTTGCCCCACAAACCGCGGCGATCTCGGCCGACGGGGGGGCGCCGATACAGACCGATGGCCGAGCCCGGTCGCACCTCCTTCATGTCGAAGAAGCTGACCATGCTCACCGCGTCGGGGATCTCGAGCTCGACCATGCGGGTCACGGCGTTTTTGCACAGGCGGAGGTCGTCCTCGAAAAACAGCAGATCCTGCCCAGTGCTGGCGATCTCCACGAACACTCGCCGCGTGGCCTCGGTGCTCCCGAGGCGCTCTCCGAGGCTCGTGATCGTCCAACCGCCGAGCCCACCACTCGCGGCCAGCCGGCGCTGCACCCCGACCGCAACCTCCGGCGGTCCATCCACGAACACTCGCCGCTCGAGTTGACCTCCGCCCTGCTGTCCGATCTGACGCAGGGTGTCCGAAAGGTAGTTGCCCGCCGTTCGCTCGCACGTCAGTACTGCAATCGCTGGCAGCGTCATGTCATGACCCCTTGCTCACGCCGTATTGAGCGATGAGGACGATGTCGCGGAGGCGCTCGGTCACTATCCGCGTGTGTCCGGCGATCACCACTTGCAGCGCGGGGTCGAGCTTTGAGATGTCGCTTTCGTTCACAGTGAACGTCCACAACCCGGGCCCCGCCGTGAAAGGTTGGGTGGCGTCCGAGGAGCCGTAAGGCAGTCCGAAAAGCACGTTGGGGTTCGACACGGTCTTGATGGTGACCGCGGGCGGCGTTGGCGACCCGGGCGGGGTCAACTGCAGTGGCACGGCGCGCGCTGCGGTCTTCGGGACCACCTCGTCCCACTCGAGCAGCAACGCGAAGCTCTGGATCGTCAATTTGCGTCCACGCAGCTGTTGGGGGAACCGCTCGCTCTCGATGTCGAGCCTGAGCGTTTGCCCGGCCTCGGCGCTCGCCGGATGCAAGAAAGCGTTCCAAGCGTCGGGAAACTCGTGCCGAACGCTGAACAGGCGCGACAAGGTGGACTGCTCGGGCTCATCGAGCGGCGTGTTTGGGTCAGCGCTGATGTTGCGCAATGACGGCGGCTGAATGGCCGCTGCCAGCGCCTTCTGTCGCAGCAAGTCCCCACCTTCCCGAGCCGTGAACTGTACGCGCAGCACGATGTCCGTGATGGAGTCCAGATCGAAGGCGTTGGTGGCCGCCGGCAGCTCGAGTCGCCACTCTGAAATCGCGCCCGCGCCCTCGAACGGTAGGTAACGTTCGTCTCGGAACGACAGCTCGAACAGGCCAGTGTCGTTCTGACCGGTGCTCGTGGCGATGGTCTGAACCGCGGAGAAATCGACCAGGAAGCGCGCATCCGGCTGTGCCTCGGGGTAGCTCCCGCTAGCGTCCCCATCCGCGCGGATCCGGCTCGAGACCAACGTCAAGCGCGCGTGCACGCCAGTGTAAGGGCCAGTCACGCACGGCACGGTGATGCTGAGTGCCTTGATCCTGCGCATGAAGTGGCCGGGGTGATCGAGATCGTAGAGCTCTTCCGGCAAGTGGAACTCACAGCGGCCGGTGGTTTTGAGCGTGATGAGCGCGGCCGGATCATGCAACACGAGTGAGATGCTCTTGGTGAGCTCGTACTCGCGGGCGTTCTGCTGAATGTACGCAACCTCCAGCCGTCGCAGGTCGAGGCTCAGCCGCTCGCCCGCGAGCAATCCTCGCTTGAGGCTGTCCCACGCGCCAAAGCTGACGAAGCTCGAGCTCTGTAGGCCGCGTTCGAAGCGATACAGTCGCTCGGCCTGCTTGGCCATCTGATAGGCCAGTTGATAGGTCTGAAAGTAGAGCCCGGAGACTTCGGCGATCAAGAAGCCATACAGATCTTCATTGGTGAATTTCGTACGCAGGAAGTCTTCCACGTCCTTGGCGTTCGCAATTTGGCGGTCGTGATTTTCGAGCTCGAGATTGGCCATCTGGATGCGCACGCTGGCTGCGGCGATCTGCTGGTCGATCTGAAGGAGCTCCTTGCTGGCCACGTCGGCTTGAAACTTCCAATCCTGTGCCCGCCGGTCCCAGCCTCCGAGCAGCGCTGCGCGGTTGGCCTTGTTGGTCTCTAGCAGGGCGGCGAAACCGAGGGCCCGCCCTGCCGCCGAGGCGACACTTCCGAGGTTGTCGCCACCCAGGGTCGCGCCCACTTCAGGGCTACCGCCAAAGCCGGCCACGCCCAGCTTGAAGTTCGGGATGGCGTGCAGCACGGTCGCCAATATCTCGGAGATCTGAGCCAGATCTTGCAGGACCGCCGCTGCGTCGAGCGCCGCGAGGTGCTCGGACTCCCGGGCGTTGATCGGCTCGAGGCTCGCGTAGTAGTCGCGCCGGAACTCCACCATGGCGCGGGTCTTCTCGAGACCGGCCAGCGTGATCTCTGCCTCCTTGATTTGCTGCTCGCGCACGCGACGAACCAGCTCGAGAAGGCCCGACTCCTGCTGTGCGCGCAGGTTGCTCAGTGCTTCGGCGTCCTTCTTCTCGAGTGTGGAGAGCAGCGACGCGCCGAACTGCTTCACTTCGTTGCAGAACTCGAGTGCTTTGGGGAGCACGTAGTTGAAGCGGTAGAACCCGAGCGGTGCCGTGAGGTCGGACACGACGGTGCCGACGTCGAGCCCCGCGGCCGCCGCACGCACCAGCGCGCCGGGCTCGATCTCCGGTGCGAACAGCGGCAGCGGCCGCGCGACACCCTGCAGGTTGAGCCCATGCCGAATCTTGAATAGCCGATCAGCGATGGTGTTCCAGTAGCTGAGGAGCTTCTGATTCTGCGGGATGCAGAAGAATAGCGTTTCCCCGAGCCCCACCACGGTGGCCCCGTCAGCCTCCGTCGATGCGAGCGAGGCAATGTCGGCTTGGCCGAGCGCCGTCGTGGCGAGCTGATCTTCGACGTCAATCAATGCGTTGCCGAACGCGTCGATGCGGCTTCTGAGCTGCCGGTAGCTGAGCGGGGCGGGCGTGGCTTGCTCCGGGATGCGCTCAGGCGCCGGCCCGAGCAGCTCTTCCGCGAGAACGTAGAGCTGAGTCGCCTCGTTGATCGACTCGCGCGTGTCCTGTGCAAAAAGCTGATCGCCCCACGCGATCAGATTGTCGAGGTACTTGAAGAAGACCGTCTTCTGGTAAGCGCCCAGGCGAAGCCGCGCGATGCGGTGCGGCTGGAACGGGTGCAACGCCCACTGCCTGATTTGCTCTGCGGCCGACGCCTTCAGCGCGGCATCGCCGGCGGGATCGGCGAGGGCGCGCAAGAGATCTTGAATGCGGGCGGGTTCGGTTTGACGGAACGGCAGGAACCTCCAGAACCTGAGGTGGGCTAGCTTCGCGTCGGGTGGCGGCGCCGCGTTCGTGGTGGGATCGAACACGAAGTGAAACCAGCGGCGAGCCTCCTCGAAGCGTTGTTGATGGCTCAGCCGCGTCGCTAAGAGGAGCGGGATGTGAAAGAACAACTCCCAGTTGTACGGGGCATGGGCGCCGTCGATCTCGAAATCGAAGTTCTCCCGTGGCAAGCGCGCAAAAGTGAGGTCGGTCGGTTGGTACAGGTTCGTGAACACGCCGCCCTTGTCGTCGAGCCCCTGATCGACGCGCCCGAAGATGCCGTCGACGCCGTAAGCGTTCAAGTTCTCGATGAGCGTGCTGCTGTGCGGATGATAGTGGACGGCGAACTGCACGCGGGCCAGCTGCAGCTCACGGAAGTAGCCGCCGAAGGCCAGCCGCGGCAAATCGGCCATCAGCCCGCTGCCCGAGTAGTACGGAAAGGCCGTGGCGAAGCCGAAATCCGCCTGGTTGAGGCGCAGCGTCGAGAGCCGCGTTTCGTTCACGTACTTGAGGTTCTCGAGACCACGCGGGTACAAGTACTGTTCGGTTTGCCAGCGGCGGACCGTGGTCTCCTGACGGGTGCAATAATACTGACGTTCAGCGTCTTGGAAGAAGAAGGCCGGGAACGGCGGCGCGAACATCGGTACCCAATCCTGCGGCGAAAACACCACGCTCGCGTTCACGGCGCGTGCCAGTACCTGAGCTTCTTCCGTGCCGGGGACGTTCCGGGTGGCCTCGGTCAACAGGCCCACTGGCGCGAGCAGCTTGAGATCACCCGGCAGTCGCCACGCCATGCTGTCGCCGAACCAACCCGAGGGCTTGTTGTCCACCCAGCGTCGATTGAGCACCGCATTCGAGAGCAACGCTGCACCCGTGCGCGCCAGGTTCCAGTATCCGAGGTGGAGAAAGTGCGCCGCACGCCCGGAGGAGTCGTCCCGCGCTTCGAGCTCGAGATTCACGAACAGTTGGGTGCCGACGTAGAAGTAGGGCGCTATGTTCAGGCGATAACGTTCGGTCTGAGGTGAGAATCGCGACGGATCACCATCGACTGGCACCAGAAACTGATCGAAGAGATTGGCAAGATCGCTGCCCGTGCCAGCGAGCGGGGCGGGCGTCGTCGCGCTGTCCCAGGGCGTCGTGCCGTACACGAGCGAGAGCGTGCCGGATGCTTTGTTCGTGTTCAGCATCGTGCCCTTCTCACCCGTGGAGATGCGCTTGGGCGACCACTTGCCGTCTCGGAACTCGCTCCAGGCCAGGCTCACTTCCCAGCGGCGCGGGGGCTGCTTGCTCGTCCCGTCGCTGGTGGGGCCGACCGCCGGCGTGTTCAAGCTCTCCTCGGATGGATTGCTGGTCTTCTCCGTGAAGATCGCCCAGAACAGAAACAACCGGCGATTGTAGACGGCGGGCGCCACGTGATCGCCCTCGATGTCGAGCGGCACGCGGTCCCAGCCGGTCCACGAGCCTTCCTCGAACCTTCGGTAGTAGTACTGCGCCGGCATGTCGCGCGTGCGACCGAACACGTGCTGCACGTCCGTGTCGAAATCGTGGCAGTGCCCCACGATTTCCAGCCTCGAGACGTCATCGAGTTTGCGGAGATAAGAGAGATACGCAGACTCCACCGTGGCGGGCGTGATGTCTCCCTGCATCAGATCGGTCTCGAGCTGACGGAAGAATGGCGTCTTATTGTCGCGGAGCTCGGGCTCGATGTAGTTCTCCGGGTAGAGGAACACTTTTCGGTTTGCTTCCCAGACCCGATAGTTCTTCATCCACTTCCAACGGTCAGCGTCGATCGCCTGGGGTGAGACGGTCGGGGCGGAGCTGCCTTCGCGGCGCGGTTTCTCCAGATTGAGTAGGCAGCGTTGCACGAACAGTTGTACGGCCGCGGTTGCCTGCACGAGCGGCGTCGTCTTCATCGCCGACGTCATTTGCACGTCGATCAAGAAGTACTCGAACAGCTCGTCTGGGTTGGTGATGCAGAGATCGCGGATCGCCTTGAGATTGAGGATGTATCCGACCAGTGCTTCCCGCTCGAGGTCGCGCAGCGCGTCGTCGATCGGCGCGGCGATATTGGGCCAGTTGGCTTCATCGAACTTGGCCTTGAGCGTGCTGCGTACGAGGTTTGCCTGCGCTTCATCGGCGTCAGCGCCCGCCCACTCGACCAGCGTGGCCGCGCTCACGCCAGTTCGTTCGGCGACGAGCATGGCGTCGCGCACGTCGCCGAGCGCATCGGCATTGATGAAAGCGCTGTCTGCTGTCAAGCTGCGCACGATCGTGATCGCTTCGAGATCAGCTGGATTCCACTCGGTGACCTGTGCCAAGAGCGCGCGTACGTCTGCGATGGGCTGGTTGCCTTCGGCGGCCGCAAACACGTCGATCAACTGCTTGCCACCGGCAGGCGGCAGCGGCAGCGCACTCTTCACTGTGAAGTAGCGGGCGAGGGCGCCGAAAGCCGAGAAGGGCAGCGGCGGGGTCGCGACCTCGGTCACCGGAAGTCGGTTCAGATCGAACTGACCAAAGCTTGCGCTGTGACTCTGGAAATAGCCGACCTCGCTCTCGCTCAACTTGAAGCGGTTGATGAGCAGCGCGGCCTTCTGAAGACGGGTGAACCCGGCCGTCAGGGCCGCGCGCTCCGGGCTGTCCGGAGCACCGGGCGTCAGAAAGTCCTGGAGTAGAGTCCGCCCAGGCGTACTCGATTGCAGGACCTGTTCGAGAAGCAGCCTTGCGATCGGCCCGGCTAGACCTAGCGCGCCGCCCACGGTTTCGAGCACCGCGTCCCGGCGTCGTTGGTCGCCGAGGAAGATTTGGAAGTTACTGAAGGCGAAGTGCCGGCGTTGCTTGCGCTGTTCGGCTTGCTGTTGGCTCGTGCCAGTGAGCGGTGGGAACAGCACGGTGTCGACCGTGGGAACTCCGGACGCCGGTGGCGGTGTCTGCTGCGAATTGGGCAGAAAGGGTAGATTGGCGAGCAGAAACGCGCCGAACTCCTGGCGTTCGGCGGGGCTCGTCGGCGTGGAAACACCGTCGATGATGTTTTGCGCGCGAAGCAGCGCGGGAGAGCCGACCCCGAGCAAGGCCTCGAGCAACCCCTGGAGGCGCTCACCGGTGGGATCCGGTGTTTCCGGATCCGTGTCGGCGGCCACTTTGTTCAATCGGTCACTCAGCGAGCGAGCGAGGCTCGTGATCAACGCGGGCTCAGGCGGCAAAGTCGGATCGAGGTCTGTGCGGTGCTGAAACAAGTACACGAGCTCGGCAACACGGAACTTGGCGCCCCGAGCGAGGCTCACCAAGTCGACGAACTGACGCGTCGTTTGGGGCGAATTGAAGAGCGATATTTGGCTCAGTCCCTTCAATGCAACGAGCTCGCTCACCGACATTTTCAGCGCCCGAGCCAGGAGTGGGTAGCGATAGAGGATGGACAGGTTGGCGAGCGACACTTTGCCGTCGTTGCCGGGCAAGGCGGCGAGCTCGCCAAGCAATGCCGTCACCTCGGTGGCCGAGACACGCAGCGCGGCTTGGAGCGCCTCGACCTTGTCGCTCAGGTCAGCGAGCCCAGTCGTGCCGACGACCCTGCTTTGCTCGAAGTCCGGATCCTGAACCACCACGGGGTTGAAGAAGATCGATTCGTAGAGCGACGGATTCTGGACCGTCACGCCATTTTCATCGAGTACTTCCGGCCTCCTGGTGTCCAGCAGGCCCCACAGGGTGACCGCTTGCAGGAACGGCAGCTTCAAGTCTTGCCTCAGCTCGTCGGCTTGCGCGAGGGACGCGAGCTGTTGTTTCTGCTCTTCACCGGTGCCCGGCGCGAGCACGGGGAAGGTACTGACCAGCGCATCGAGCTCGCTCAGGCTCAGATCCGGCGAACGGCGCCGGAGTGCTCGCCACAGCCGCAGGAAACGGTGCAGGCGGAGCAGCGAGTCGTCGGTGAGACCGCTGATTTGCATCTGATCGATGTCCGCCGGATCTCCGTTGCGGAGCAGTCCGAGCCCGGGGGAAGAGGCGTGGGCGACGGAGCTCGTCGTCAGAAGTTCCAACAGCTCGACGAAGCGCAATTCGGTACGCGAAAGGAACGTGCGCGCAAACTTGAGCCCCCGCGGTTGTGCGCCCGAGATCGTCGCATCGTTGAGCCAGCCGGCGGTCGAGTCTGCCGGGTAGCCGAAGTAAGTGGACAATGCCGCGGCGGGAGTTTCGGTCAGGATGTTGGTGAGCGCGGGCGAGATCCCGAGTCGTTCGGCGGCCGCGCTGGCGGCGTTTTGTGGAGAAGGAGCCCGGAACAACTGTACGAGCTCGGCGCGCGTGGTTCCTAGGCGGTCGAGTAAGAGGCGTTCACCCTCGAGCGGTAGATCGAGCGGCAAGGAGAACGGAAATACGGCCTGCTTCAGCAGGGCCAGGATGTCCGCCGGTGCCGGTTGCGTGTGGTTCAGTGCGAACGGCTCGAGGATCTGATTGACCAGATCGACGAACGACACTTCCTCGTGCGTGTTCTGACAAGTGAGCTCGAGATCGTACAGATCCGATCGGCGCTGCTCGAGCGCGAGCGCCGGCGCCGTCGTTCCCTCTGGAGCGATTGCGGTGTCCAGAAAGTGCAAGAGATCCACGAAGTAGGCCGCAGGCCCGAACACGGAGCGGCAATGCGGGCAATCGGCGAGCTCCACCTGACGGAACTGGTTCGGCCAACTCGCGTCGTTGCCGAGGAGCTCCGCGGGATCGGCGCGCCCGCCGAGCGCGGCGGGGGTCGGCTCGTTCACTGCCCGGTTGATCAGCGCGAATAGCGCTGCGGCGCCAGCCGCTTGACGACGTGCAGCGCGATGGATGTTCTGGGCCACGTTGCTCCCGAGCAGCAACTTTCCGTACTGCTCGACGAACGTCGACTCTGCCACACGTGCGATTTGCGTCGCTGAGCCGAAGCCGTTTGCGATCAGCGTGTTCACGATGTCCGGCTTCGAGACCACGTTCGAGAGCCGCTGATGCGCACGCAGGGCGTCCGCGGTCGCAGCGCGTGCAGCGGGGTCCGGAATCGCCGCGAATAATGGCGCGCCCTCGCTAGCAATGAAGTCGATGGCGCGGCGACTGGTCAGGTCGAGCTCGGGAGCCTGATTGAAGACCTGCGAGAGGTTGGCGCGAACTGGGTTGAAGGTCGTGGGCGGGACCAGCGTTGCGGTCGGCGGCAAATTTAGAATCGCCTGACGTAGGTCGACTCCCGGATAGGCCAGCGCCTCGCCGCGTAGGAGTGCCATGGTCTCGATCGCGTGCTGACGCGCATCCTCCCCGACGAAATCCGAGAGATCGGCGTCTGGGCGGAGCGGTTGTTTCGGATCCAGATTGGGGTTTTTCAGCAAGACCTTGCGGGCGGCCGCGACGTCGAGTGGTGTGGGATTGGCGATGGCCTTGCCGAGCACCACGGTCGTGAACGCACCCTCCACCGCCAGCTGCAAACCGCGCGCGTAGTTTGCGATCTTGTCTGCCTCGGTTTGGCCGGCAACGCCCGGTGGCAGGTGGCCGTCGGCGCCCAGACTGGTCTGGACCAAGCTCTGCCAGTCTGCACGGCTCAGATCGAGCAGCGCGCGCGCATCGTTCGCGCCCGCAGGGCGCTTGCTCTGAATCAGCTTGGCGAGGGCCAGGTTGCCGTCCGTCAGGGCGAACGCTTGAATCGCAAACTGAAGGTCTGCCACCTTCGCGGGGCTCGAAAAGCCGGGCAGAGCTCGCACCTGTTGCCAGAACTCTTCCGGGCTACCGGTGTGGGTCGCCTCCAGCGCGACGACCTGGGTAAGCTCAGCATCCGTGATGACATGAGCCGGCGTGTCGGCGATTAGGGTGCGCACCTTACCAGCGCCTACGGTCTGGCGATGGGCCTGCAGACGAGCCACGACCTCGTCACTGGTCATGCCCAGGCGGTCCACGGCGATGATGAATTGTTGCCCTGCCGCGGTGAGTGCCTGAAGCTCTCGCTCCGGCGTATTCTCCAGTAGTGTGGACAAAGTTGTGCCTACGCCTTGGCGTAGTAGCCCGTAGAGGGCCATGGGCGGCACGTCGCCGAGAGTCGCCGCGAAGCGATGAGCGAGCGCGTACAGCCAGACCCGGTCGGGCGAAGTGCCGATTTCAGCTGACAGAAATGGCACGTCGCGCGTGTCGTTGAGCTCAGCTGGGAGGGCGCCGTCGAGCAGCGGCGCGATACGAAGATCGAGTACGTCGTACTCGCTCAGCGTGGTCAACGGCACGCTTGTGAGCACGAGATCGACCCGCTCGCGGATGCCGGCATTGAAACGCACTGACGACTCACCGAGCACGACTTGATTGCCGCCCTCGATGCCCTCGACCGCGCGCACCAAGAGATCCGCCGTTCCGGACTCGAACAGACTGAAACCACCGGGGGTGTACTGGAGCTCGTAGGTCCCGTCGACCGCTGTGGTCACCGTGCCGAGCAGCTGTTCGTGGCGGAGGTCCAAGTCGAAGACCTTCACGGTCCCCGCGAATGGCTCGCCGGTGGACCAGATCACCTTGCCGACCACCGTGAACACGTCATCCGAAGAGCGCGACACCACCTGCTCGACGCGGATCAGGATGTCGCTCTCGTCTGTGGGCGCCACGAACTGCACCTGGAGCCCGTCCCGCTCAATCAAAGGACCGAGCGCGGCGAGGCGATCCACGAAGGTCCCCGCAGCGTTCTTCTGCTGGATGCGGAGGAACCAGGAGTCAGCCGCAAGGGGGACGACATTCAGGAAGTTGCCGACGGTTCCCGCCAAAGAACCGGCATTCTGCGCGTGGTCGATCACGACCTGTTGTGCGGACTTTGCGGTCACGCTGTGCACCACGACGCGAGCGCTGCCGACGAACGAAATGAATGGCGGCGGCGGCGGCGGTGGCGGCGGCGGCGGCGGTGGCGGTGGCGGTGGCGGTGGCGGTGGTGGCGGTGGCGGCGGCGGCGGCGGCGGCGGCGGTGGCGGTGGTGGCGGTGGTGGCGGTGGTGGCGGTGGTGGCGGCGGTGGCGGCGCTATCACTGCGGTCGCTCTTTGGACTCGCAACACCATGTCTGCGAAGTCACCACCGGTTGCGTCACGTTCCACTTCAACGAGCTGCGTAGGAATTCCGCCAACGACCGAGCTGGCTCCGAGGCGGACCCGAATGTCTATCCAGCTTCCGTTCTGTTGTCGCTGGGCCTTCAGTGTCCAGGTTTCGGTGGCGCCGACTCCCACGCTGAAGGTGGAGTTGAGTTGCCCGGCGAGCGCCCCCATCGACAAGCCGGTGGGGCCGAAGAATATCGCCTGGTAGGGGCCTCCCGCGCCCACCTTGTCGACAATTACCGTCCCTGGACCCCTGAACCTCAACACGTCGTCAGCCATTTGATATTTCCCGTCTCCGCAGCCAGAACGATTGATGCGTTTCTGTCAGTGTGCCCAACCCGACCAGCGTGGGCGCTGTGGCGCCTGCACGAAATCACTACGAATTACGCGCTCGTCTCGGAGCGCAGGCTCGCTCGCGAGAGCCGCCATGAAGTTTTCATGTTCGGGGTGACCGGGCAGGTGCACCGCTCGTCGCGCGAACTCAACGGCGTGGAAGGTGCCCCAGCTCGCGAGCGGCGTGAACTGCACGGCATCGGTCCCGAAGTGCCGCCCGAGCTCCACGAAGCCAGCCATTTCGCGCCAATTGTTGGCCTGAACGACGAAGCTCAGCTTCCAGTACTTGAATCGCCCCTGTTCTCTCAGGGTGCGAATGAATGCGAGCCGCTCGAGCAACCGATCCCAGTCGCCGCCGCGGCGATTGAGCTCATAGGTGCGCGCCGTGGCCGCGTCGACCGATACCTCCACGCTGTGGATCAGTGATTGCACACTGGCCATGGCGGCCCAGTTTTCTTCGCTGAACAAGAGCCCGTTCGTGTGCAGGGCGATCTTCAAATGCGGATAGTCCTCGCCGCGCAAGCGGCGTAGCAACTCCCGAAATAGTTTGCTGGCAAAGGGATCCCCGCTGCCGGTGACGTAAAGGCAATCGAGCGACTGGAGTAAATCCGGCGTTAGCAGCGCATCCTGAAACGCCCGCAGCGCGGCCGCGGTTTCGTTGCTTGCGACGTACACCTGGGTACGGCAGCTGGGGCAGGACAGGTTGCAACTGCGGTCATAAGCGAGGTTCAGGCAACGAATGCGTTCGACCACGAGTCGCTGCTCGCGCACGATGGCCAGCTCGGTCTCATCGGTGAGGTCACTGCGCCGCCTCACTGGGCCGGTTTCACTGCTGAGAAACGGGCAGCCGGTGCAGTAGCGAAACGTGCCGTCGAGAATCGAGCTTCGGATGCGCTGCGCTGCTCTACCGTTCCACAGCGCAAGCGGTTCCTGCTCGGTTACGTGGCCGACCGGCTCCGGCAGCCACGACGGACAGCACAAGAAGGCTTGCCCACTGTGCTGAATCTCGAAATGTTCAAACGGTTTGGCGCAAAAGAGATGCCGGCGCACGGTGAGCGCTTGGCCTCGAGCGTTGAGTGGCACTCGATTGCCGCGGCTAGGTTCCGGGCCTCCCGGTTCCCCGGGCCCCGGAACGTGCGTGAGCACCGGCAGCGGCCGGCGCTGAGCTTTCGGCTGGGAAACCGAGGGAATACGCAATTGATCGAGCGCGAGGGCAGCCTGGTAGCTGAGCTGCTGCGAGCAAAGCAGGGCGATCCCGGAGACTACGTCGACCACGTTTGGCGACGTGGTGACGAAGGAAACCTGATTGAAGAACCGCTCCCGTGTTACGTCCGGCGAGAGCACCAGCCGACGGGTTTGGACGCAGCTGGCGAGCCGCGCGAGGCCCACCTCTGGCGCGATTAACACGTCGCTGTCTCTCAGCAAGGCCAGTGTTGGCATGAAGCCGAGATCGAAGGCATCGATCAGGCTCGGCGCAGCGCCGAACAAAGGTGCTAGCTGCTCACGCGTGTAGCCCGAGGCCGGCACTCCTCGATCTTCCTGAGATTGCCCGACCAGCAAGCTCAGTGAATCGGGAAACGTGACGCGGAGTGCGAGCAGCAGCTGGCACCACCAATCGATGGACGGGCTCGATCCGAGAGAGGCACTCAGTACCGGCAGAAACGCAATCTTGATACCGTGATGGGCGCGCAATTGGTCCGCGAACGGCGCTGCTTGGGGGAGCGAAAGCTCGAGCGGTCGGTCGCCCCGAAACTCGAGACCTCCGTCGAGAGACATGGCAGTCCCAAACGAGCCCGCCCAGTGTCTGGCCACGAAATGCCGTTGGCTCAACTCGAACAGAGCGCGCTGTTCGGCCGGCTCACCGGGCTCCCGCGCACGATGCACAACGAAGTCCCACTCTTGCGGAATGCCGGCAAAAGACGCTGCGCCCAAAGACGAAAGCGGCTGCGTGGCCAATGGGTAAACGCGGGCGATATCGCCACTGAGACCGGCGAGTTCGAGCGTGGTTGATGCATTGACGAGTAGATGGAGCTCAAGGCCTGGATTGGCCGCCACAAATCCCCTCGCGACGGCGAGCGCCTCCGCGACGTGCCCCACGTCGGAGCCAGACACCCAGTCGAGCAGCATCCTCTGCATTGGAATATTCCCCGGCTCGCGAAGCGTAGCCGTCCGCACCTGTTCCCGCTGCGCTCGCACGATACATCAAGAGCCGGAGTCTTCCAACGCAAAAGAGTACGCATCGGTTGCGCGTCGACACCGGCTTGTGCGCACTCGATGCGAGTTTTCCTGCGAGCCCTCCACGATTGTCATGAGATGCGGAGCACGCAGTCACACTTCGCTGAGCTCCGAGCCATGGGCTCGCCGCGAAAGCGGGAGCATCGTCTTTGCTACGGCCCGCGCACCAGGCGGTTCCCGTCGCCGCTCGCACTCGCCACGAGTCTGGCGGGCTCCGCAAGTGAGTCCTAGAGTTGCGCGCGTGGAGGAGCAGAAGATGAGGGAGGTCGTGCGGCTAGAACACGAGAGCGACGATGCAGCGCGCCTGATGATGCTGCAGTGGGCCCTGGGCAATACCTGCAACTTTGCGTGCAGCTACTGCCCGACCGACCTCCACGATGGCAGCGTTCGCTCACTCCCTTTGCCGAGTATCTTGCGGTTCTTAGAGCGATTTATCGCCGCGTACGCGGCCCCGCGGCGCCGAATCTTGATCGAGTTTACCGGAGGGGAGGCCACGATGTACCCGCACTACCCGGAACTGATCAAATGCCTCTCCTCACATGGCGTCCTGCTCGCGTTGTCCTCGAACGGTGGTCGCACGCTTCGCTATTGGGAATCGGTTGCGCGGTACCTCGATCATGTAAATCTCACGTTTCATGCGGAATTTACCGAGCTGTCACACCTGCTCGCAGTGATCGCATTGCTGCAGAGCCACTCGGTCCGTGTGCACGTGAATGTCATGATGCTCCCGAGTCAATTCGCTCGCTGCCTGGCCGCGTCGGAGCAATTGGTCACCGAGACCCGCGAGGTGTCCGTCGCGCTGCAAGCGCTTCGCTATGGAATTGGCAACCAAATGTATCCTTACACCGCGAAGCAGCGCGAGGTTCTGGCGACGACGCTGCCGGTTCGCCGCACTAGCGAGGCGAACCAGCTCACCAAGGGGCGAATGGTTCAGGTGTTCAGTGACGGCACGCGGGAGGTCATAGAGCCGCACTTGCTGGTAACCACGGGAAAGAATCGCTGGAGAGGCTGGCAGTGCCGGGTCGGTCTGGATGAGCTGGTCGTGGATACACGAGGACAGATCTGGGCGGGCTGGTGCCAGGTGGGCGGTCGGATTGGCCACGTAACGGACGAAGCGATCGCGTTTCCCAGCACACCGGTGCGCTGCGACCGCTCGAGCTGTGACTGCACGCTCGACGTCATGAACTTTCGCGAACGGACAGACCCTCGGCCCGGCAATCCAAGGATTTGATGAGTGCCTGCACCGCGCCTCGACCGAGGTCGAGCGGTGCGGGAGGCAAGGTCGCAGTCAGCCGAGCGGATGCGCTCAATCGACGACGTCGAACCAGCGATATCGCACGTGACACAGCCGGTCGTTGTCGACGACTACGGAGACCTTGCTTTTGTTCACCCAATTCAGGCCGTAAAGATCGGCATATTTCCGCTTTTGGGCCACCGGCATGGTCACCAGAAAATCGATGATCTGGCGGTGCCGGTCGGACAACCTCTGAAAGTGCCAGCCCTTCATGCGCCAGCCGTCCTTCGGTACCTGGGAGCGCGGACGCACGTGATCGGTCAGGTTGTAGCTGACGTAGCGCGGCCCCTGGCCATCGTGGCCGAAATACCACTTGGAGTGCAGGTCGCACGCCTCTCGTGATTGCGGGCTCAAGTCCAAATCCACGATGACCGCGGCTTCCGATTCCGGCAGCTTGTGCCACGTTTCCATGGCGTGCCCAAAGTCGCAGACGCGGCTGTAGAATTCGTAGTCTTCACTGCACCATCCCCAAACCGACGGGTTGTAGCCGTTCGCGTCGATCAGCGCGCGCGTGTGAATCTTGCAGGTGCCCGCCTTCATGAACCAGCACACGTTTCGTTCGCGATAGCCGTAGTCGACGTGCGCCACCGGGATCAGATCGACGTCGTGGAACAGTACGTAGTCGTGGCGGTTCTCGTCGAGCGCAAAGCGTGCGCCAACGTTCCGGGCCAGGCTCAGGTTGAACGGCGCATCGTCACACTGCTCCGCCACGAAAATCTTGAACCGTCGAAGCCCATTGACCTCTCTCAGGTAGCGGGGCACGTGCTCCAGAAATACGTCCAGGTAAGCTTGCCGGTCTTTGACCGGCACCACGATCGCGAGATTTTTCTCGCTCATCCTGCCTCGCGCAGGGCAATTGGGGTGGTCGGCACCCCCTGGGCGACGAATCCGCGGGGTCCCCAAGTTTGGGGAGCCCGTTCTCCCTCTATTCCCGTCCGCACGTCGGACCCGGACGACATCGCACTATCCTATCGTCCACGGGCCGCTCTGTCCATGGCTCAGAGTCTTCAGTCATGTCGAGCGCGAGGCCTCGCTCGTACGGCGCGTCGTGCTGGGCACACAGCGCTGGTCTTTGCTAAGGTCGAGCACGCGGAGCCAGCACGAACCGCGTGGAGCGTTTACTGATGGTGGACCCTATCGGACCCGACGAATGCACCGCCGCGAGCGAGGCGCAACCGGAGGCCGCAGCGCCCGAATTGATCGCCTTTGTGCTGAACCCAGCGCTCTCGATGCGTTTGGAGACGGCCGAGCGCGGGCGACGCTGGATGGATGCAACCGACGCCCGCTTCGCCAATCGCTGTTTGCCGTTGTTGATCGCCAACCAGTCGGGGTGGCTATTGCTGAGCGATCACACGTTTCGGGCTACCTGGAACGGAGGGTCCGGTCTCGATGCTCTGAGTGTAAGTTATCTCGCGGGCCCCGAGCCGTACCCCGCCGCGAGTCACTTCGGGCATGGGATCCTCACCTTCAGCTTGCCGTTCTTGTTTCGGACCTCACCGGGCTACAACCTGCTCGTGCGCGGTCCAGCAAACCTACCGAAGGACGGCATCGCCGCGCTCGAGGGCGTCGTCGAGACCGACTGGTGTCCCGCGACGTTTACCGTCAATTGGCAAATGACACGCAAGGATCAGCCGGTGTTGTTCGAGCAGGGCGAGCCCATCGCGATGCTGGTGCCGCAGCGACGCGGCGAGCTGGAGTCGTTCCGTCCCAAGCTGCGCGGCTTGGACAGCGATGCAACGGTGCGCTCGCACTACCAGTCCTGGTCGCGCGCGCGCTCACGGTTTCTTGCGGATCTTCACCAGCCGGGCTCGCGCGCGGTGCAACAACAATGGCAGAAGGACTACTTTCAGGGAGTCACTCCTGAGGGTGAGCGCGTTGCTCAGCATCAGACCAAGCTCACGTTGCGTGAGTTCGAGCGGCCTTCGCCCCTGGCGCCCGTGAACGCACCGCCCTCGCGCGAGGCGCGCGACCAGGACACGCATTCGGCGGTACGCGCCGCTCTCTCGAAGACCGCCCGCTAGGGTCCCGCGCAGAATTCGCCCGTGTCTCCCACGAGGGTCGATCACGTGGGCAGGCGGTCACCCGCCGTGAAGGCGGCTGATTGCGCCGGCTGATTGCTGCGTTCTCACAGGAGAAATTACCACCTGCGCTCTCCAGCGAGCAATGCTAGCGATCGTCGCATGGGCGACGCGGCAAGATCTGCAGTCCTCGCCGATTTGCGACGACTATTCGCCAGGTCCGCAGCGGGAATGCGACGGTGTGTGCCGGTTTTCGGGACTGGCCTCAACCTGCAGGCGGCCGCCATGGAGGGCTATCCGCACCGTGATGACTGGGCCACGCTACTGCTCAAAATCGGCGAGCGCATTGGCATGTCGCGCGCGGACGTCGCGAAGCTCCCGCGGGCACCCTTGGCGCTTTGGGAGCGCATGCTGTGCGGATGGGCCACGCACCTGAAGGTCTATCCGTACCAAGCGGAGCGTGACTTGCAGGCCATGGTCTGTGAACTGTTGCGACAGCAGGAAGTCGAATGCCGCACGTTCCGGCTCTATCAAACCGTGGTCAGCGCTGGATTCGAGGACATCGTGTCGCTCAACTTCGATCGGCGTATCGCGCTCGCCGCCAGGAAGAGCACGTTTCTCGTCGGTCCCAATCCCTGTCCGTACGGTAGCCACGGCGAGAGTTTGTTCCGCCACAGCTGCGTTCCACAGTCCGGCGGAGGGGAGACGCGCATCTGGTATCCCCACGGAGACGTGAAGAAGGCGAACACGATCAAGCTGGGCGTGCGAAAGTACGGCTTTTACTTGGCTCTGTTTCGCGAGCACACGGAAGGCCTCGCACGCGCGTGGCGCTACAAGCCGAACTCCCTGCAAGTAGCGAGGACGAGTTCGTCGCCCGCGGCAAGTCGCGCGATCGACTCGCCCGACTCGCGCGCCCCGAGCTGCTTCGACCTGTTTCTCAGCCGCCCGCTCGTGTTCATCGGTTGCGGCTTGTCGGCGGATGAGTGGCCGCTCTGGTGGCTCTTGCGACAGCGCGCGCTGTCACGGCGCGCGCCGCCCGTGTACCACCTCACGATCGGCGGGTCGCCAGCACGGCCGCCGCACTTCCGCCTTTCACCCGAGTTGCGCGTGGTGTCCTTTGGCTCTCCACAGGAGCTTTGGGACGCCGTTGGCGAATGGTTCGCGTCATGAGCCCTCGCGCAGCTCGCTCAGTGACGGACAGCCGTGCGGCGGAGGGGCGTGCGTTGAAGGCGCGGCTGCGCACAACGCTCCGGACACGCTGGGGAGGCGCTGGGCGGCGGTCCTGTGTGCTCGTGCTTGGCAACGGACTGAATCTCCAAGCGGCACGCGTCGCAGGCACGCCGAAGGACGATTGGAACCGGGCTCTCGAAGCCCTGTGGAAGGAAGCGGGCGGCAGCCCTGGCGATTTCAATCACAGCGACTCCAACGCGCTCAAGTGGACCGCGTTGCTTCAGCAGTACGCGCGGGCAGCGCGTAGGACCCCGGCCGGTGTCGAAAGATTGCTGCGCGCCTCGCTCGCGCGCCGGTTGGCACGCATGAAGGTGGCGGGTGCAGGCAGGTCGCTGTATTCGGCCGTGCTCGCGGCGGGCTTTGCGAACATCGTCTCCTTCAACATCGATCGACGCCTGGTGCAGGGCGTGCGCGCCAGCCAGCTCGTCGAGGGCGAGCTGCGACGCTCGTTTCTAAGCCGCCACCTGCGAGTGCGGCGGCGCGATGGCGACGAGACGAGCATTTGGTTTCCCTACGGCTGTGCCACGGACCCGCACTCCATCGCGGTCGGCCATGCGGGCTACGCTGAGCGCTTGATGCATTTGGAGGACTACCGCGAAGGTGCGATGAAGCGGTGGTACGATTGGGACGCGTCCTATTCCGGCTATGAGCTCAGGCCGCCGAACGAAGTCTATTGGAGCATGCAGGCAGGAGTCGCGTCTTGGTACGACCTGTTCTTCGTTGCCCCCTTGGTCTTCGTTGGCGCGTCGCTGCCGAGCGACGACTGGCCACTGTGGTGGTTGCTTCATCAGCGCGCGAGAAACTTCGCGCCTTTCGAACGCCGCGATTGCCCCGAAACGTTCTTCCTGACCAGCCGCTCCGCGGCGGCCGACCATGCCCACCTGCTGGGCGGTCCAGGGGGCATCGAGTCCGTGACGTTCGCATCGTACGACTCGCTGTGGCGATTTTTGCTCGACGCATTCAAGTGACCGTCGCGTCGCGGCGCTGGACACGCGGAGCCGTGCCGGTGACCCTGAGCTGGCCTCAAGTCGTAGCGAGGGCCAGCACCTCGCCTACGTCTCCGTCGCCTCCGTCTTCAATCCGACGAGCGCGCCTGTCGGCAAGCGCCCGAACAGCCACATGCGAACGCGCACGACGCCTTCCTTGCGCGCGAAGGCCACGGTGAGCTCGCTCAGCGTCGCGCGCATCAATGTCTCGAGGAGCGCAAAGGCAGAAGCGTAGGGCTCGCCCCATTCCTTGGCAGTGGCAAAGAAGTCGTCCGCCGGCCTGAAATCGACGTGAAACTTGGCGCTGACGCTGGCCGCGCTCGCAAAGGACTCGGGGGTGAGCGCTTTCGATGGCTCGAGCTCGACCGAGAACGCCCGAAAGTAGTCGGTGGACTCGTCGAAGACGTTGGGCAACGCGTGCGCCGCCACAGCCAGCGTTTTCGCGAGTCGCGCGGCCAAGGTCTGCGGGGGTTGCTCGGCTTTCACTTCGTCCCTCGGCGTCATGAGCAGCTGAGCGAAGTTTGCCCGCGGGAATGCAAGCTGTCCAGTGCGAAGCCACGCAGTGCGTCCGCCGCGAGTTGTTGGCGCGGTTTCAGTGAGCGCTCGTTGCGTCGTGAAGCGGAGGTGTCGAGCTCGGGTCAGCGGCGGGACAACTTCTGAGCAGTCGTGCGATCACTTCGGGCTCGAGCTCCGACATGACTCGATAGTATTCGACAGCGGCAGAGCAGAGCGCGGCGCGATCTCCTCGTTTTCCCGCCTTCCAGTCCTTGATGGTCTCGAGCGTGGTCGGCGAGAGCCGCGCTCGTCGCAACATCCGGGCCTCATTTACCGCCTCGGGACTTGGCGTCGCTGACGGCGCGAGATGACTCTGCACGAGGAAGGTCTTCAAGACCTGGTCGTAGTCGTCGCCAAGCTCCTCGGGGGCAAAGCCTGTCGAGTCGATGCCCGAATCAAACGCTGCTGCGCAACGGTCCGGAAAACGAGCGCTGATCACCGTAACCAATCGCGCCAATTGTGCTGCATACGCCCGCGCCACTGCGACGGCCGGATGACACGTTGCTTCGCGCATGAAGGTGGACTGCTCGGTCGACAGCCGGGTCAGGGCCTCAGCCTGCGTAGTCCCGCGCGTGGGCCCAGCCAGGTATTCTTCGATGATTCGCCGCAAGCGCTCGGGGTCGATCTCTGCCATCGCTGCGAAAAGCCCGCGATGCGCGAATGCCTGACGGGCACCTTCGACTGTCCCATAGGGCGGGCAATACGTGAATTGATCGGGCTGAGCGATCGCGCTGATAATGTGCTCGTCCAAGAGCCGATTCTTGGACGGCTCCCAAATGTCGTCGGACGATGTAGCATACACGCGGTCGACGAATGCTTTGGATGCGCCGACGCCCTCCAACGCGCTGGCCATATCATCGCCGATCGGTATCACGTCGCGTCCGTCGCGGAGGCGCATGCGATGGAAGCCGATCCGCGCATTTGGGCGCATGAAGCGCTGGTCACCGGCCAGGAGTAACAGCGTGCAGGCGCTGTAACAGGAGGAGTCCACGACGACGTGCAAGTGCTGCGCTCGCACGAGGGTCGCGAGCCGCAACCCTTCGTTGACCAAGCCGCCTGAACTCGTGACGTGCAACGTTCGCACGGTCGGATGGCTGTGCAGCAACTCGCCGAGCGCTGCCGATGCTCCATCGCAAATTGGACCTCGTAACTCGGTTTCGTCCGGCTTGCCGAGCACCCGCACGAGCCAAGGTTCGCCACATGCTGACGCGTGCCAGCTCGCCGCTACCTTGGCCACGCCGAGCGTAACATGGACCACAGAGGCAAGCACGCACGCTCGAGCCAGCAACCGCGCGAAGAAATGCGTCTTCCTCCTACCGCTGGCGCGCCAAACGCCCACCCACTGCCACACGCTGACCACGCACACTACCGCTTGCGTGGTGAGGACCACCACCCGGACTCGGTCAGTCGTCGAATCGCGCATCGACCGTGCGAGCTCGAACGACCAGAGCGCAAGCAAGACGTTCAGCGCCACGCCTTGGATCCAAAAGCTCGACGCCAAGCTGAGCCGTCCTTGCCAATGGCGACACACATCGCGGCCCACGCGCCCCAACAGTCCAGTCCTCATCGGTCAGCCTTGCCGCGCGGAATCCACTCAGCCGTGCACGCTAAGCAAAGGGCGTTGCAGCGTCAACCGCAGGTACCTCGAGCGACGATACCCTACCGACTCGCCTTCGACGACCCTAACAGTCAGCTCGTGTTGCACGCCCGGGGCGACTCATGCGCCAATTCATTTTCTTGCTTTTGATGGTCGCTCAGCACGGCCCTCACGTCCTAGCCTTCGGCGTCGCTTTGCGATTCTTCCGTCATTCGACGCCGAAGGCTGGGTCGAGGCGCGTTCGCCGCGTGACCATCGATCCAAGCCCCTCTTTCGGCCCAGCCAGGGGCGGCAGACAGCGCCGCTTTAGCGTATGATTGCTGAATTCCGCCCCGACCTGCGTGGCGCTGTGGGGAACACACGAGATGGAGCGACCAGCCTGCGCGAGATTGAGATGGGGGCCGTGCACGCTGCTCGTGATCGCCCTCGGAATGCTTGGCTGCAAGCCGAACCCGCTCGCGGCCATCGACATCGACGTGCGCACCGAATGGGTCGGTTCGCCCGCGGAGCGCGTGGTTCAGGTGCATTTTTCGAAGCTCAGCGAGTGCGTGGCGATCCCCAGTGGCGCGCGCGTGGTGCTCAACGGCAAGCCGCTGCACCTCACCTCGGTGGGAGGCAAGGGGCCCGCTCCGTCTCGGTCTCGCTGGTGGGGCCGTCGGGCAGAACCTCATGGCATCGATTGGCCGAAGTTGCCGAACTGCGTGGCGGCATACTTCACTTCCGATCCGTTCACGCCTTCGGCGCCGCGGGCCGACCGCATCGAGGTCGCGATGTTCGGGAGCACGGGGCTACTCGAAATCCAGGGCTTGCTCGCGGAGCGCTCGCTGAGCGTTACTTCGGGGGCGCTCGCGCCGGGTCAGGACGTGGTCCTCGAATGGTCGCCGAAGAGCGACGTCTGGACCAACCCCGTGGTCGGAGCCGAGGTCACCGTCGACGCGCCAGGCCGCCAACGGGTCATGATTTCCGGAGCCGCGCTGCGAGCCACGCCGGGGCGCTTCCAGTTTCGGTTGCCCGAGCTCGCGCCCGGTACCGTCGCCCTTTCCGTGAATGAGGGCGCGACGCGGCCGACGGCGCGCGTGAACCAATGCCGCGGCTTTGCGAGCTGCATTTTGCGCGAGGTTCTGGGCGCGGCGCCGCTCGAGCTGCCCTTGAACGCCGCACCTGCGGCGGCGCCACGCGCGCCCGCGCTACCGCCCACGCTCAGAGTCGCGCCCGATAACGTGGCGGCTGCCCGCGCGTGTGCGGAAATCGCAAGTGACATCGCAACGCTGAAGGCCCGCTACGCGCAGCTGTCCGCGTTCGACGAACAGAACATCGGCAGCCGTCCGGGCGAGTGCTCCCTCGACTACGCGTATCACACGCATCCGTCCACCCGCCGAGGCGGCTGGGCCGCTCAAGTGCCGAACCCTGATCCTGACGGTGTGTGGTTTCACATCGCGATCTGGGATCCGGAAGGCCCCGCGCGGAGCGAGCAGCTCAATACGCAGCCGGGCTTCAGCGTGTTCGCGCTTGGGGACAAGCGCATCACGGTGCTCACCTTGGGCGGCACGAGCAGCAGCTCGCCGGCGCTTTCTGGGGTAAGTGCAGGCGGCGGCCCACTTCAGGCCAAGCCGTCGCGCTCGACTGTCGCGCCCGCGAAGTGACCGGCTCCCTTGCCGCGCGAACCCTCTGCGGCGAGCTCGCGCGCGACAGGCGGTCAGCGCTTCGGCGCTTGGTGTGCCGCGTAGTCACCGTACTTGCGGTCGATGCCGCAGATGTGCGCGGAGAGCCAAAATTGCAGAAAGTTGAAGAAGGCTTCCGGCACGGCTCCCTCGCCAGCGAGCACCGCTTCGCGATGCTCGCCGAGTTGCTTGAGCAGTTTCGCGTGAACGCCGGCATGCAAGTCGAGCTCTGGAAAGCCAATGGAGCGCATGTAGCGCTCTTCGTTCGTGAAGTGCTTGACCGTGTATGCCACCAGGGCTTCCAAGCGCCGCACGAGGGCGGGCTTCCCGTTGCCACCAGCCCGCATTTCGTAGAGCTCATTCATCAGGCGAATGAGCTCACGATGCTCGTCGTTCATTTCGGTGACGCCCGTATCGAGGCGCTCCGTCCATTGCATGAAAGTCATCGTGATCCTCACTCGGCGGACAGCGCAGCGCCCGCCGATCGCAACGGCAATCGCGCGCTGGGTCTTAAGCGACGGTCCAAACTGCCCTTGAAAATGCCGGTGCCCGTACAGGGAAAGTGCATCGGCCCCACTCACGAGCGCGCTCCGGGGGCGGGCTCTGGACGAGCTCGGCGCTGAGGTCGGTGTGTTGCGTTTTTGTGCTTGCGGTGCGGCTCGGCGGAAGCAGCCGCAGGATGCCGTTTTGACTTGCCGGGTCGCGTGTGAAATTCATGGTTGGATGAGTTGGATCCGGCGCGGGTTTTCGTTGAGCTCAGGGCTGCTCTTGGCGTGCGCCTCGGCTCACGCGCAAGCACAAGGGTCAGTGCCTGGCTATGGTTGGATGAAGCCGGTGCTGGTGCAATTGGCGGGTGGGGCAGGACCGCTCAGCTTTCGGCTCTCTTACCGAGGCCAGGAGCAAATTGTTGCGGAGTGCCCAGGGCAGTGTTCCTTGCTCGTGTGGCCGGGGGCGTACACGCTCCATGCGTTCGACGCGAGTGGACGAGAAAGTGCTGGCGCGCTCAGTGTCGACGGCCCGCGGCTCTTCGTGGTCACGCCGCCGAGTACGGCGGCCAGGTCTGCCGGTCTGACGCTGGGTATCGTGGGTATCGTAGCGGCTGGCCTCGGACTCGTGACCTGGGTTGTCGAATGCGGTGGTGATTCCGGTGCCTCCTGCGACACGGGGCAGGCTCGCGCGGTCGCTACCGCCAGTCTCTTGGCGCTGGTTGCCGGCGCCGTGATGGCGCCGATCGGTTGGGTGATGTACGCGAAAA
>Ga0302323_100000659_pt1 | contig 27801 bp, 23 predicted proteins | sample Fen_T0_3_FD_201950 | JGI IMG/M metagenome (GOLD analysis project Ga0302323, IMG submission 201950) | Peat permafrost microbial communities from Stordalen Mire near Abisko, Sweden - Fen_T0_3 | ecosystem: Environmental > Terrestrial > Soil > Wetlands > Permafrost | place: Sweden: Abisko...
CCGAGCGCGAGGTGATCTCGGCCTCGGCCTCGTCGACGTTGGCCAGCAAGTCCTTGCAACGCGCGTAGAAGACCGAGCCCTCTTCGGTCAGTGAGAGCTTGCGCGTCGTGCGCTGGAGCAGCCGCACGCCCAGCCGGCCCTCCAACTCGCCGACGTGGCGCGAGACCGCGGCCTTGGACAGGCCAAGCGCGTCCGCGGCGCCGACGAAGCTGCCCGCTTCCACCACCGATATCCGGCCTGCAGCCGCGCGCGATGTCGCACCCACCGGTCCTGTTCATTTCGCACGGCGCGCCGACCTTCGCGCTCGCACCAGGAGTGGCCGGCCCTCAACTGGCCGCGCTCGGCAAGGCGCTGGCAAGGCCGCAGGCCGTGCTGGTCGTGTCGCCGCACTGGACGACACGTGAGGTGCAGGTCGGGGCGGCACTGGCACCCGCGACGATCCACGACTTCGGCGGGTTCGAGCCGGCGCTCTATGCGCTCGACTATCCGGTGCCCGGACATCCCGCACCGGCCCGCAGCACGCATGCGCGATTGAAGGCCGCGGGCTGGCCGGCCGCGCTCGACCCGCAGCACGGACTGGATCACGGCGCCTGGGTGCCGCTGCGCCATCTCTACCCGGACGCGGACGTGCCGACGTTCCAGGTCTCCATGCCCGCGACGTTGAAGGCGGCGTCGGCCTATGCCTTCGGCGCCGCGCTGGCGGGCCTGCGCGACGAAGGCGTCCTGATCATCGGGTCCTCCTGTTCCATGGCGTCGGCGGCACGCCGCAAAGCATGCTGCCGCTCGGCCAGCGGATCGGCCAGCGGATCGGCCAGCGGATCGCCCAGGAGTTCGCGGACGCGGCCGTGGTCAGCGTCCCGGGCCCCGACGCCAGCGACATCGGCGGCGGCTGGCAATGGTTCTCCGTGCGCGGCATCACGGAGGACGACCGGCCGCAGCGCATCGCCGCGACGATGACCAGGTTCGTCGCGACGATCCAGCGGCTGCAGAATGTCTTCGCAGCGAGCCCGGCGACGACGGTGCTCGTCGGTTTCTCGCAGGGCGCGATCATGGCCCTCGAGTCGACGCAGACCGGCACGCCGGTCGCGGGCAGGGTCGTCGCGATGGCGGGGCGCTTCGCGCGGCCGCCCATGCAGGCGCCGGGGTCGACGGCGCTGCACCTGGTCCATGGCGATGCCGATCCGGTGGTGGCGGCGCGCCATTCGGTGGAGGCTGGCGCGGTGTTGGCCGAGCTCGGGGCCGACGCGAGCGTCGACATCGTCGCGGGACTCGGGCATGGGATGAACGCCACGGCCGTCGATCTGGTGATCCGGCGTATCAAGGCCAAGGGCTGATCGGCGCGGACCGCGCAGGCCGCTGGCCACCACCGACGCCACCGACGATACGGGGCGTCGGCGGCGCCATCCGTCAAACCGCCGTCGGTGCCTCGCCGTACAGCTTGCCCGCGCCCGCCCAGTCGGACGGCGCCACATCCTCGAAGATGACGTAGATGTAGGCGGGGTCGGTGCCCGTGTTCTGGACGATGCTCTGGGTGATCTCGGCGGCGACGGCTTGCTTGGCTTCGTGGGACTTGCCTTCAAACCATGAGACTCGGACGACGGGCATGGGGGCTCCTGCTGGGGGTGAAATGAAAACGAGGGTGGCGTGACGCAGCGGCGGCGGTGCGCCTGCGCTGACGGTCACTGTAGGGGGCGACGGGGCTGCCATAAAGAGGCTTTCGCGCCGCTCTTGGTGGACGCCAGGGCTACCGTCGCGGCGGCGACGCCGGATCATTGCCGGAGGCAGGACTCCAGGTCGGCGCTGAACTTGACAGGCGCATCACGCCGAAGCTGCGCAGCGTCCTGGCCTTCGCCTTTGCGGCCTTCGGCGCTTGAGCGGCGGAGTTCAGCGCAGGTTCCCGCGTTGCGCGTGCAGGACGAGTTGATCGACGACGTACCTGACCTTGGGGCTCAGGTGGGCCTGCCGCGGCCACAGCGCGTGGACCTCGACCGGCACGGTCGAATAAGCCTGGAGGAGGGGCACCAGGGCGCCGCTCTCGACATGCCTGCGCACCAGCGACGAGGGCAGCTGGCAGACACCGAGTCCGCCGACGGCCGCGTCGACCATGGCTTCGCCGTCGCTCAGCTGGTGCGTGGCCGGGGGTGCCAGCTTCCTGGTCGCCCCTTCCTCCGCGATGACCCAACTCAGAGGCGGCCCCTTGAGCGAGCCGACGATGCAGCGGTGGTCGCGCAGTTCGGCGGGCGTCGCGGGGGTGCCGTGCTCGAGCAGATAGGACGGCGCGGCGCAGATCACGCGCGCCTGGTCGACCAGGTGGCGCGCGACCAGGTGGCTGCTGTCCTTGAGGGCGCCGAAGCGGATCGACAGGTCGACCTCGCTGTGCATCGGGTCCAGCGTCGCATCGCTGAAATTCAGGCTCAGCTGCAGGCCCGGATGCGGTCGGATGATCTCCAGCAGAATGGGCAGCAGCACCCTGCGGCCGAAGGCGACCGGCATGTCGATGCGCAGGCGGCCGCTGAGCACCTTGTGGCTGGACGCCAGCGCGGCCTGGGTGGCGCTGACCTCGTCCAGGGCCGCCGAACAGGTCGCGAAGAAGGCTTCGCCATCGGGCGTCAGCTTGGTCAGTCGCGTCGTCCGGTGGAACAGCTTGACGCCCAGGCGCGCCTCGAGCCGGGCGACGGATTTTCCGACCGCGGACTTGGTCGTCCCCAGCCGCTCCGCGGCCTGGGTGAAGCTGCCCGTGCGCGCCGCCATCACGAACACGGTCACGCCGGTGAGGGGATCGATGTCACTCATGGGGGGCCCAGTTGGTCGTTGGCGCGATTCTCACCGCTGCGGCTCGAGCCGGTCTCATCTGAAGATCCGCTGCAACGCGGAGACTGCGAGTGCGAGCAACGCAAGAAGGGCGAGCACCCTGAAGTATTCGACGGCGGCCAGGAGCGTGGCCTGGCGGGCGATCTCCTGGCCATGCTGCGCCAGCGCGATCCGGGCCGCCTGCGCCGCGCCGGTGGTGCGGGCCAGGAACTCGGCGGCCAACGCGAGCTGGTGCTGCAGCAGCGGGCCGTTCGGCGCGGCGTGGAGGTTGAGGTTGCCGTATTGCACGGTGCTGCGCCATTGCAGCACCACGGCGGCGACGGCCGTGCCCGCGGCCGTGGCGATCTGGCCGAATATGTTCTTGACCTGCTGGGCGTTGGCCATCAGCAGCGGGCTCGCGGGGACGTCGCGAAAGGTCTGCATCGCTGCCGTCGCCAGGACGAGCATGAGGAAGCAGCCGTTGAGCGCCAGTGCCGGCAGGACGCCGTCGACCATGCCGGCCTCGGGACCGAGCGCGGACAGGCGATAGGCGAACCCGCTCAGGGCCAGGAAGCCGGCGACCAGGTACTTCTTCGGCGCGGGCGATTTCGCGAGCGCCCAGGCCATCACGAACCAGGTCGCCACGGCCGCCAGGAGGGCGACGGACTGGAACACGCCGATGGTCTCCCACGAGAAGCCGAGCCCGCGCTGCAGGTAGATCGGCAGCATGTAGTTGTTCGCACCGACGACGACGTAGCAGAAGCAGAACAGCGCGACGCCCGCGACGTAGCGCGAGCCGAGCAGGGCGCGGATGTGCAGCAGCGGTCTATCGTGACCGTGCTCGACGTGGAAGAAGACGACCAGCATCGCCAGGCCCGCCGCCAGCAAGCCGAGCCAGGCCGGCGCCGCGGAATAGAACTCGTAAGGCGTGCGCTGGATGGCATAGGGCAGCGTGAAGGCGCCGACGGCCAGCAGGCCGACGCGCAGCGCGCTCGAGCTCGTGCGTTCGTCGACGGGGTGGCGGTCCGTCGGCAGGCTGGACATGGCCAGCGCACAGGCGAGCAATGCGACGCCGATCAGGATCCAGAAGATGGCATGCCAGTCGTCGTTGGTGACGGCCAGCGACGCCAGGAACGGCGATGCGGCCGTCCCGCCGGCGAGCGCCGTCGCGAAGACCTTGATGCCGGTGAATCGCTCGGCGCCCGGCGCCAGCGTGTTCACGAGCACGCGTCCCGCCGTCATGAAGCCGCCGCCGCCCAGGCCCATGAGCACCCGACCGACCGTGAATGCGAGGAGATGCTCGCTGCGGCTGCAGACCAGGGCGCCGGCGATGAAGACGGCCGCCGACACCAGCACGTAGTCGCGCCAGCCCAGCCGCTCGGTGAGCCAGTGCTGCTTGGAGATCGCGACGACCGCCATGCAGGCGTACAGCGCCGCGACGAGGCTGTACTCCTCGGGCCCGGCACCGATCTCGCCCATGATGGGCTGCGCCGCGAAGGCGATCATCCCGGTCTGCAGGAATTCGATGGCGCACAGCAGGAAGATCGTGATCAGCAGCGGTGCACGCCTGCGGTACATCACATCGTCCCGCGCGTCGCGGCCCGTGCGGCCGCCGCCTGCGGAGCACCGCCGTTCCGGCGAATGACGCTGTCCACCAGCGCATCCGCATGGCGCAGTTCGTCGTCGAATACCCGGGTGCTGTAGAGGTCGTGCGGCGCGCCCGGCTGGTCGGTCGCGACCGCCTGCGCCGACCGGATGGACACATGCATCGACAGGCCCAGGCGCAGCGGGTGGCGATCGACCTCGGCGGGGTCGATCGCGATGCGCACCGGCACGCGTTGCGTGACCTTGATCCAGTTGCCCGTGGCGTTCTGCGCCGGCAGCACGGCAAAGGCGCTGCCGGTGCCGGCGTCGAGTCCGATGACCCGGCCGCGGTAGGCGATGCCGCTGCCGTAGAGATCGGATGTCAGTTCGACCGCCTGGCCGAGATGGATGCGCTGGAGTTGCGACTCCTTGAAATTCGCGTTCACCCAGAGCGCGTCGAGCGGCACGACGGTCATCAAGGCGGCGCCCGCGCCGATGCGCTCGCCGAGCTGCACGCTGCGCCGCGTCACGGTGCCCGACACCGGGGCGACGATGCGCGTTCGCGTGGCAGCGAGGTAGGCGTCGCGCAGGTTGCTCGCCGCGGCGACGACGTCGGGATGGTCGCGCAGCGAGCTGCTGTCGACCATCGCCGCGCGCTGCGCGAGGGCCTGCCGGGCGGCCTCCTCGGCGGCCTGGGCATTGGCGAGCGCCTCCTGGGCGTGGTTGATCTCCTCCTGCGACACCGCGCCGCTGGCGGCGAGCTGCGCGCGCCGCGACAGGTCCGCCTGCGCCTTGCGCACGTCGTTGCGGCGCCCCTCGAGCTCCGAGCGGCCCTGGTCGACCTGCGCGAACTGGGCGCGCACCAGGCGGGTCGCCTTGGCCAGCGCGGCCTGCGCGCGCTCAAGGTCGACATCGCGATCGGCCGGATTGAGCGCCACCAGCACCGCGCCGGCCTGCACGTGATCGGTGTTGTCGGCCGCGATCGACGTCACCGTGCCACCCACCTGCGCGGTCACCAGCACCGCGTTGCCGTCGACGTAGGCATCGTCGGTGCGTTCGGCATCGGCCTGCTGCAGGGCCCAGGCGCCGGCGGCAATGGTCAGTGCGACACCCACGACGCCGGCGAGCGCGACATGGGCCGGTCGCTTCGGCTTCTCGTCTTGATTCTGCGCGGCGACGCTCATGGTTTGCTTCCTCTGCTCTTTTTCAGTACGTCGCGGCGTGTTGTTCGTCGGCGCTCGGGGTATAGCCGCCCCCGAGGGCTCGGCTCAGGCTGGCCTGCAAGGCGAGGGCGCGCGACTCCAGGACGACCAGCTGGCGGCGCTGGGCCAGCACGGTGCCCTGCGTCATCATGACCTGGATGCTCGTTCCCAGTCCGCCCGCATAGCGCTTGCGGGAAAGCTCCTGCGCCTCGGCCGCCGTCGCCACGGCCTGGCGCTGCTCGGCGAGCCGTTCCCGCAGCCACTTCAGCGAGGACAGCTGGTCCGCGATGTCCTGCACTGCGTCGAGAATCGTCTGGTTGTAGGCTTCGACCGCCAGGTCATACGCCGCGTCCTGGGCGGCGAGGTTGGCGCGCAGGCGGCCGCCATCGAAGATGGGCAGGGTGATCGCCGGGCCAACACCCAGGATGCGACTGCTGGCCTGGTCGAACTTCGGATAGCCCAGACTCTGCAGGCCGAGGAACGCGGTGATGCTCACGTCGGGGTAGAAGCGCGCCTTGGCCACGTCGATGGCGCGCGTCGACGCTTCGACCCGCCAGCGTTGCGCCACCACGTCCGGACGGCGGCCGATCAGGTCCGCCGTGAGGGTGCTCGGAACCGCCGTGCTCGCGGCCAGCCGCAGGTGCGGCGGCGCGATGTCGGCGCCGCGGTCGGGACCTTTGCCGAGCAGCGCCGCGAGGCGATGGCGCCCCAGCTCCATAGCCTCGTTCAACGCGGCGATGCCCGCGCGCGTGGCCGGCAGCAAGGCCTCGGATTGCGTGAGGTCGACCTTCGAGTCGAGTTCCGCCGCCAGCCGCAGTCGCGTCAGCGCGAGCAGCTGCTCCTGCTGGGCCAGGAGTTGCTGTTCCACGACGAGTTGGCGGGCGGTCTGGTCGAACGCGATGTAGGCCTGCACGACCGCGCTCGAGACCATGATGCGCACCGCCTGGGCGTCGACCTCGGTGGCGCGCGCGCGGCCGATGGCGGCGTCGACCGCGGCGGCATTGCTGCCCCAGAAATCGAGGTCGTAGCTCCCGCTGGCGAGGCCCTGGTTCAAGGTCTTCCAGGTGCCGGCGACCGGATGCGGCGTCGTGCCGTTCGAGCTGAAGCGCTCGCGCACGCTGGACAGCGCTGCGTCGACGCGCGGCTCGCGGGCCGATTGCGCGAGCTCTTGCACGGAGAGCGCCTGCCTCACCCGCGCCGAGGCCGCGCGCAGGCTCGGGCTGTCGGCAAGGGCCTCGGCCACGAGCGCGTCCAGCTGTGGGTCGCCGAATGCCGCCCACCAGTTCGACGTCGGCCAGGCCGCGGGCGAGACCGCCGCGCCGGACAGGGACTTGGCGAGCTCGAGCTGCGCGGGCGAGCCCATGGTCGACCGCGGCGCCAGGCCCCCGGCCGCGCACCCGGCCAGCAGCGCCGCGGCGCCGAGCAGCCCGCCGCGCCAGGCCACGCCGCGGACGCGGCTGGCCAACGGCCGGGGCGTGCCGGCGGCGCGATGGGGCAGTGTGAAACGCATGCGGTGGCTCGGCTCCAGGGACAACGGGACAGACTGAATGCGGACGCGCCGCGCTCAGATGCAAGACGGCTGCTTGCGCTGGTCGAATGTATTTGCGTAGCCAATCATTGATAAGCCCTTAAATTCACGAATGATTGGTGCTCAGGTGCAACAATCTTCGGATGGATGACCTCAACGACCTCTATTTCTTCGCCGCGGTCGTGCAGCACAACGGCTTCTCGGCAGCGGCCCGTGCGATCGGCATCGACAAGACGCGGCTGAGCCGGCGCGTCGCCGAACTCGAGCGCCATGTCGGCGCCCGCCTGCTGCAGCGGTCCACGCGCAAGCTGGCGCTCACGGAAGCCGGGGAGCAGTTCTTCGCCCGCTGCACTGCCGCGGTGGAGAGCGCGCAGGCGGCCTACGACAGCGTCGCCGAACTGCAATCCGAGCCGGCCGGCATCGTCCGGCTGAGCTGTCCGGTCGTGCTCGCACAGAACTACCTGGCGCCCATCTTGCCCGCCTTCCTGGAGACGCATCGCAAGGTGAGGGTGGTCGTCGAAGCGACAAACAGGACGACGGACCTCATCGAGGAACGCTTCGACCTGGCACTGCGCGTTCGCGCCCAACTCGAGGACGAGCCCGCGCTCGTGGCGCGCTCGCTCGGCGCGGTGCCGCGCATCCTGGTGGCCAGCCCCGAGTTTCTCGCCCAGCACGGGCACCCGGACGACCCACAGCAGCTACGCTGGTTCGCGACCCTGGGCCGGGCCGCCGACCTGGTCGGCGGGCTGGTGCGCTGGGAGCTCACCGCCGACCACGGACGACGCGAGAGCGTCCAGATTGCGCCGCGCCTGGCCGCGGACGATTTCAGGGTGCAACTGGAGGCCGCCACCCTGGGCACGGGCGTGGCGCTGCTGCCCAGGATCATCGCCTCCGGCGCCTTGCGCGCGGGCCGGCTCGAGCACGTGCTGCAGGAGTGGTCGGCGCCGGGCCAGTCGATCCTGCTCGTCTACCCGCCACCGCGCGGGATGCTGCCTTCGGTTCGCAGTCTCATCGACTATCTGACCGCGAATTTGCCGGCGACGATCGCGTCCTGACGCGCAGCCGCGGCCATGCGGGGCGACTCGTCTCGGTCGGTCGGCGTCCTGCATCGACGCGCCGACCGCGCGGCGCCCCAGGTCCCTCAGATCAGGATCCTGATGCGGTCCCGGGCCGCGGCCGGCAGGCTCTTGACGGTCTGGGCGGCGGTCTCGATCTGATCTCCGCGCCGGTGCGCGCGCTGCTGTCCTGAGTCGCTCCTTCGATGACGCTGCACGCGTGCTCTGCGCGGCCTCACGTGTTGCGTGGTGAATTCAAGATCGAGCTCGACGACGCCGAGCTTGCACACGGTACGGTCGGCATTGCATTTACAGGCCGTGCTGAGATATGGGCCGTCGCGCTCGATGCCGTGCGGAGTCAGTGTTGGGCTTCATATTTGCGCAATTCGAGGAAGATCAGCAAGGAATTGAAGAGCAGGAAAGGCACGACCAATACCGCCACATACCAGTGGGTGGAGAACGCTCGACCGAGAGGAGACGCTACGTGAAGCAAGCGCAATCCAACAGCCAGGTTCTGGGCCATGGCGACCGCGAGAAATCCCCAGACAAGCGGCCGTGCATATGGGAGCCGGCGACGGATCGCATCGATCCCGACGAGCGCGACGACGACGATCAGGAGATCGAAAGCGGTGATCGTCCAGCCGACATTGACGAGAAAGTCATCGCTGACGACCGGGCTGAGCGACGCCGCTCCAACGACGCGGACAAGGTTGGCCGCCAACAGCAATATCAAACGGCCGTCGATGGTGAGCCTCCGCAGCATTGGAGCGACCAGCCAGCCCCAGACCGCCCAGCTCGACGAGATTGTCAAGGCCGAGGAGATGAGCAGCAACCAGACATCCATATTTGTTGCCTACAGGGTCGGGGTTGGCTTCCCGCTCAGCCCGCCTTCAAATCGGTCCGCCGCTCCACCAGGCAGACAGCGATCAGGAAATAACAGCAGAATTGAAGTGGTACATAGGCCGTAGCGATATACCAGTAGGATCCCAGTTTCGCGAAGACATTCAGTGATATGGCCAGGAACGAAATTGCGGCGCCGCTGGCCGCCCCTGCAATCCAGGACAGGTAGCCCAGCATCGATGTGCATGGCGACATCGTGTGCGCGGCTCTTAGCAGCGCCAGGTCAATCGCAAGATTCAGCAGACCGGAAAAGGACGACGCTCGCGAAAAAACGGGTGGGAGCGCCGGTGCCAGGTCGGGCACAAGCGTCGACAGTGCGACATGCTGGAAAAGGAGGGGTGCAACGAGCCAGCCCAGGTGCTCGTACGCTCCCCGCGCTCGCAGGAGCGGCTCAATGAACCAGCGCCAGAGCATTGCATAGACTAGCAAGTAGAACCCGAACTGGATAGCAAATACCAGCGAGGCGGATGGCGAGCTGACGGGCATTTTCAGCGGCTCCGATGATGAATTTGACCTTACGCGCGCAGGGCGGCTCGCGCATCGGCATCGGATCGACGGCCTTCGGAGAACGGCTCGACGTTCAACAGATCGATCGCTTCGTCCAACCATGCGCGGTCGAAATATCCGGTGATCTCGCGAACGCATTCGCGCAGGCCTGCTTCGCGATAGGGCAGGCTGTGATCCCTGGCGAACGCGCGCACGAGCGGCACGATCTGAGGCAGGAGGAAGTGCGATATCTGCGGAAACAAGTGATGTTCGATCTGGAAGTCGAGGCCCACGAAACACCAGGACAGTACGCCGTTGAGCCTGAGATTTCGTGTCGTATGGAATTGCTGGGCCCAGCGGTCGTCGCATCGATCGATGACCGGGCAGGCACTGTGGGCGACGAGTCCGACAAGCGCCAACCAGGAGCCGGCAACCGCCCACACGCCAAGGTACATGCCGATGGCGCGCATCGGCCCAAGCAGCACGGCGGGGGTGACGACGAACACGATGACATGAGCGACCATCATCATTGCATCCAGGAGTATCTCGGCCTTGGGATCCGGCCCCAATGCACGCGCGATCACGTATCGGCTCCCTCTCCACCTCAAGTCCCAGGGCAACAACGGACTGAGCAGCCAAAATAGCCATCCGCGTTGGACCCGTCGCTGGATCCATTGGCACAGGCAGTTCGAATTGCGGTGATGCGCCAAGCTGATCGCGAATGGCAGAACTTCGAGATCCTGATCGAGATGGACGCTGTTTGGATGATTGTGGTGCAGCACATTGTGCTTGTGGCGCCAGAACGTGCAGCTCAGCCCCGAAAGCAGCGGAAACGCCAGCAGGGACAGCAGGGAATTGGCTCGCCGCGAACGAAAGGCCGCCCCGTGTACGCCTTCATGCCCCATCATTACACCGACGACAAGCACCATCGCGCAGACAGGCATCAAGGCGATCGCCGCCTGCACCGGCAGAACGAGGCACGCAACATAGAGCGCGCAGCCGGCGATCGCGTGCAGCGCGAACTTGGTCGTCGTTCGGCCGGGGCAGCGCCTGAATCCGCCCCGTACCGCGACTGCCTGCCGCAGCGCGCGGATGTCGCCTTCAATGGATGAGCGTGAAGCACTCATGGGTCGGCCACCAGTTGAAGATCGCGCAGTCCGCCGTCGAGATACTGCTGACGCACATTGGCGCGCCGCAGTTTTCCAGAAGTGGTGCGAGGCAGGCTACCCGATGACAGTACAAGCACAGCGGCGGGACGCGCCGCGACGAGGTCGTAGACGGTCTCCTCGACTGCAGTCACCAGCGTGGTGGAATCGGTGGTGCGTGCCTCCAGCGCGATGACTATTTCTTCCGTGGTGGCGCCCGAGATGGCGAACGCCACGACGCCCTGCGGGCGAACCCCCTGGATCTGCCCGATGGACCACTCGAGCGATTGGGGATGAACGTTGCGTCCGTTGAGAATGATGAGGTCCTTGGATCGACCTGTCACGAACAGATGGTTGTCCGACAGGTATCCGCGGTCACCGGTGTTCAGCCAGCCATCGCGGCAGAGCTCCCGCCATGTCGTCTCGTCGCCCACGTAACCCTCGCATACCGACGGGCCATGTATCCAGATCTCACCTTCCTGCCCGGATGGCATCGGGGTTCCCTGCGATGAGCGGATGGCGATTCGATGTCCACGAAACGCCTCGCCATGGCCGATATGCTCGAGCGCCGGATGGCCGGGCCGAGCGGGGAGCGCATGGCCGTCCCGTTCGAACGCGTCGCGGTCGACGCGCTCGATCCGCAGCGGTTCGCTCAGGCGTCTGATCGCCACGGCAAGCGTCGACTCGGCCAAGCCATAGGCCGGCATGAAGGCCGACGCTCGCAGGCCGGTGCTCGGGCCGAGCTGCGCGAAGAACGATGCAATGAGGTCGGGACGGATCGGCTCGGCTCCGCAACCGAGCGCCTTGAGGCAGGACAGATCCCAACGTGCGCACTCGGCCGGGCGCAGCCTGCGCAAGGCCAGTGCGAACGCGAAGTTGGGGGCAAATGTGATGGTCGCCCGATGTCGATGGATCGCTTCGAGCCACACTCCAGGGGCCTTCACAAAGCGTAGCGTCGGGATCAGTACCACTGGGACGCCGCGGCAGACCGGCCCCAGGACGAATCCGATGAGCCCCATGTCGTGATGCAGCGGCAGCCACGAGACGCCCTTGTCGAATTGCGGATCCGCGCCGAGCGCCTCCTCCATGAAACAGTCGATGTTGGCGACCAGCGCGCGGTGGGTGACGATGACCGCGCGCGGTGTTCCCGTGGACCCCGAGGTGAACTGCAGAAAGACGACGTCGTCCGGATCGATGTCGCAGGCGCGCATTGGGCCCGCCTGCGAGAGAAGCTCCTGAATGCGCGCTATCGGGGTCGCCAATGGCAGTCCAAGTGCGTGGACATCGAGCTCCTCCAGGCGTTCAGACCCCACAAGAGCGGCAGGCTGAGCAACGGCCAGCATCTTCCTGATTTGCGCCACGTAGGCGTCAAAGCCACCGAGCGGCGGTGGGGGATAGAGCGGTACTGGGATGATTCCTGCGCGAACGGCGCCGAGAAACGTGATGACGAATTCCGCCGGGTCCTGGGTCAGCAAAGCCACGCGATCGCCTTTGCGCAGGCCGAGCGCCTGCAAGCCGGCAGCACTGCGCTCGGTCTCCTCCAGCAGCTGCTTGAAGGAATGGAACGTCTCCGTCCCGGAGATGTCCTGAAACGTGAATCCCGCACGCGGATGGGCGGCGGCTGCGGCGAACATGCCGTGCACCAGGGTTGGTGTGCGGGACTGCTGGACGTGAGCGCTCGTCACTCCAGGCTTCCCAACGCCTGGCGTGCGGCACGCTGGCGCAGCGAGTTGGAATAGAACGTCAGCAGCATCGCCACGGCGATCACCCCGATCAGGCCAACGATCGCCGCATGGACGGCCGCGGGTTCGGAAAAAAGGGTCTGATAGCCGACGATCAGCAGGGCAACAGCGAGCAATGCCTGCAGAAGTCGGGGAATCGGGTTGGCGAATTTCTGGGATGGAGGTACACGTCCCCCTTTCAACTTGAGCCCGCAAAGGACGAATCCGGAATAGACGCCGCACATAATCGTGGCGCCGATCAGAGCCGCCGCGATCTGCAATTCGAAAGTCAGCACCAGAATCGACGAGACCGTAGCCAGCCCGCCCAGAATGATGATGCCCGAGGTTGGCGTGGCGGCACGTAGCGAAAGTGTGCCGCACCATTCGGGCAGCGAGCCGTCGCGACCGAGCAGATAGATCAGCTGGCTGCCGCCGAGGATGCCGGCATTGAAGGTCGAAAATATCGCGAGGATGGAGAGCGCGAGCGCGGCGTAGACACCAGCCTGCCCGTACAGTTGCCGGAACAGCAGTACCTGGGGCGCAATGCTGTTGGCGAGCCTCTGCGGCGCGACCTGGTTTGCCGCGCCGAGTACGAAGCCGGCATAGGTGACTGCCAGCACGAACAGGCCGATCAGCATCGAGCCCGGAATCTGTCGCCGGTAGGCAGCGGGTCGTAGTCCCAACGGCGTCACCCATTCGAAGCCCGTGAACAGGAAGATGCTCATTCCGATGAGCGACGGCAGTTTCGCCAGTGAGTCCTGTGCGTTCATTGTCGGCGTCTGGGACAAAGGCGCAGTGGTTGAATTCAGGACACCCCATGCGCTGGCAACGAGAACCAGCAGGAACGCGCCCACCGTCGAACCGATCTGGAGTCCGCGCGGGAGTTGGAAGCCGGCGAGATTGGTGACGACCACTGTCAAGAGCAGCAACAACACGGTCACCACGGAGGACATGCCGGGCACGGCCATTCTTACCACGCTGGAAAAGACGAAGCTCTCCAGACCCGCGACGATCACCGCGAAGGTGAGGTAGAGATAGACGGCAAGCAGCGACGGACCGGAGCCGAATGCGGCCTTGAAATAGGTTCTTATTCCAGGTGCCGAAGGGTACATGCTGGCCAACTCGCCGATCGACAGGGCAATGGCCGCGCACGACAATCCTGCCAGCACGATGCTCAGCACGATCCAGGTCGTGCCAGCGACGGCAAAGAGGCCGCCTATCATCGTGAAAACGCTGGTGGCGAGTGCCATGCCGGCGCCGACCGACACGTAGAAGATGAGGTCTCGGGTTCGGTTCATGCTGCGTCACCCGAGGCGCCAGATCACCATCGCCAGTGCTTCAAGCTTGACCTTATCGCGTTCCTTCGAAAAGACGGCAAGCACGCCGTCGGTCAGTGCGGTGGCCGGGTTGTACTTGCCGGAGAATATTTCGCGCAGAACTTGCTGCTCCGCCTGAAGGTGAACGACTTCGTCGGCATCGACGGATGATTTGTCGTCGGTGGCGTCTCTTACTTCGGACAGTATCTCGTCGCAGATCGTCAGCGTGTGGCGCGATTGCGTATCGAGGGCTTCAAGCAAGATCATGCGATTCCAGCCGACGACGAGCTTCTTCGCCCTCGGATTGGCATTGAATCGCTCCTTGAAATCCTCGAGGACGCCGACGTAGGCGTGCAGTGTTTGAGTCGACATGGCGTTCGTGATCTCCGAGTGAGGGACGATTCGAATCAATTCCAGGGCTGTTGGAGGCCGAGGATTTGCGTTCCGATCACCAGCTTGACGGTATCGTCGGACGGGCCCATCACCGATCCTGCGCGTCCGTCCCGATAGCTTCTTTCGACGAGGTGACCGCGCTTGTAGCCCGCGCCGCCGCAGACCTGCAGGGCCTTGTTGGTCACCTGGATAGCCATCTCGCAGGCCGCGGGCTTGAGCGCAGCGACCTCGATGAAGAACGGGTCGTCGGGGTTGGCGCGCATGATTTCGTCGAGCAGGCCGGCCTGGGAGAGTTCGTTGAAGAGCACGATGGCGTTGTCGGCATTCTGGGCGATGCGAAGTACCGTGAACCGCACCGTGTCGATGGCGATGCGCATCTCGGCCACGAGTCGCTGCACAGTCTCCAAATGCGCCAGGGACTTCTTGGTGTCCGAGTGGATGCGCGACTTGACGTGCTCGATGCTGGCCTCATAGGCCGCGGTGGCAATCCCCACGTAGCAGGCCGCCAAGCCGCACAGGTAGATCGGAAGCGAGTAGGCCATCATGTACGAGAACCCCTCCCTCTCGACGCCGAAGCGCTGGGACGCCGGAACGTGACATCCGGCGAAATGGACAGGCCGACTTGAATTGCCACGAAGCCCCATCCCGTCCCAACTGCCTATCGGCTTGATGTTCGGATCCTTGCCCTTGATCAGAAACAGGCTAAGGTCGCTGGGGCCGGCGTCCGGATCGGATCGCACCGGAACCAGGTAGAAATCGGCCTCGCCGGAACTGGTGCAAAACGACTTGAACGAATCGATGACATAGCCCGAGTTATGGCGCCGGGCGAAGCTGTCCATGTGCCATATCTTGTTGCCGCTGCCGGTCTCGCTCATGGCGAACGCGCCGAACCAGTCCCCGTTGACGATGGGCTTGAGAAAGGCATCCACTTGTTGCGGGCTGGCTGTGGCGCATAGAAACGGGATCGCGCTCTGGTGCATGTGATAGGCCATCGCCGTGCTCGGACAACCTTTGGCCAGCGCTTCGGTGACGAGGACGTCCGTCAAGATGTTCTCGCCCGCACCGCCCATCTCCTTGGGAACCTGCAGTCCCAACAGGCCGGCCTTGCCCAGCGCACGCAGGTTGCTCGTGGGAAAAGTTCCCTCTCGATCCACTTGCTCCGCATTGGGACGAAGTACTTCGCGCGCGACGCTGTCGGCAGTGCGCTTCCATTTGCCCTGTGACGTCGAAAGCGCAAGGCCGTCAAGATTAAGAAAGGCTGGCATGGATCGTTCCTGTCTCATTGCTCGGGTTGAGTCCGGGGCTGGGCGCCGCGAGTACCTGCACGGGAACGCCGACGAACGCGGCCGTGCCGGAGAGCGAGTCGAGCCTCGCGTCGTCGGTGATGTCGTTGATGCTCGCCCCGTGCCAGCGCGCCGGTGTGGCGAACGGTGACGCCATCCTGGCATGACCGAATCCATGCGGCAGGCTGACGACGCCGGGCATGATCTTGTCGGTGATCTCGAGCGGCACCTGCACGCTGCCGGTTCGGCTGCGAACCTCCACAGTTTGACCGGTCGACAGACCGCGGTGCCGTGCATCGCATGAATTGATCATCAAGGTGCAGACGTTGTTCGATCGTTGCATCTGCGGCAGGTGGTGCAGCCAGGAATTCTTGCTCCTCACCTGTCGCCTTCCGATCAGCGTCAGTGTGTCGTCGTCGGTGGCCGATGCCGCGCCAAGCAGAGCGACCAGGCTCGGCAGACTCTCCAGGAAAGTCGAGGTCGCCATGTGGATCTGCTTGCGCGGCGTTCGCAGTCGGCGAGGAAGCGCGCTCTGCAGTGGGCCGAGGTCCACGGCATGTTGCGAGTCGGCCAACCGGGCGAGGCTGAGGTGGTGCGGACCCAGTCGGAGCAGCGCGCTCAGGATCCGGCGCGGGGACAGGGTCTCGATGGCAGCCAAGGCCGGCGAACCGAATCGGCCGGCGAGGCCGCCACGTGTCCGCGCCAGTCTGCGACCGAGCTGGCAGTAGATGCGCCAATCCTCGCGGACGCCCGGCGGCGGGGTGACGACGCAGCCCTGATAGCGTGCGGTGTCGCGCACGCCGAATGCGCGGAACACGACGTCGTAGTGATCGCGTTCGAGCGGCATCGCCGCGGGCAGCACAAGATGGGCATGGCGCGTGGTTTCGTTCAGGTAGCAGTCGATCGAAACCATGAAATCCAGGCCGGCCAGCGCTCGTTCCAGGCGCGCACCGTTGGGCGCCGATAGAACGGGATTCCCGGCCGACGTTATCAAGCCGCGCACCTGCCCGCGGCCAGGCGTTTCGATCTCCTCGGCCAGTGCGGCCAGCGGAAGATCGCCGCCGAATTCAGGCAGGCCTCGCACGCGGCTGCCCCAGCGTCCCCGGCCACCTGCCGCCCCCAGCAACGTCGATGCGCCGACAAGGTCGATGGCCGGACGCGGAAACATCGCCCCACCGATGCGATCCAGGTTGCCCGTCAACACGTTCAAGGAATTGATGAGCCAGGCACAGATCGAACCATACGTTTGCGTGCAGACGCCCAGGCGGCCATAGCAGACGGCGGAACTGGCGCGGGAAAACTCGCGCGCCAGGTCGATGATCGTTGCGCTGTCGATGCCGACAAGCGGCGCAACGCGCTCGGGCGTGAACGGCGCGCAGGCAACCGCCAGATTGGGCAGGCCCACGAGCAATTCGGTCAGGTGCGCAGTGCACACCAGATCCTCGGCGAACAGGGTACTGGCCAAGGCGAGCAGAAAAAGTGCGTCGGTGCCGGGCTTGATGAAGAGATGGCGATCGGCCAGCTCGGCTGTGCGCGTGCGACGCGGATCGACAACGATGACGCGTCCGCCGCGCGCGCGCAGGCTGCGCAGACGCATCGGCATTCCGGGTGCGCCCATCAGGCTCCCGTTGGATTCCGCAGGGTTGGCTCCGATGATCAGCATCAGGTCCGTGCGATCGATGTCCGGCACGGTCAGCAGCAAGGGATGGCCGAACATCTCGAGTGCGGCGTACATGTGCGGCAGGTGATCCACGGAGGCCGTGGAATAGGTATTTCTAGAACCGAGCATCTGCTTGAACGGGAGCTCCACGAGTTGCGCAGCGTAGGAATGCAGGTTTGGGTTTCCCGTATAGAAGCCAACGGCGTCGCGCCCGTGTTCGCGCTGGATGCGACCGAGTTCGCTGGCCGCCAGTTGGATCGCCTTCGGCCACGAGATGGGGCTGAATCCGTCCGCACCGCGCAGCATCGGTTGGGACAGGCGACTGCTGTCCGCAGTCAGATCCTGCAGCGCCCGTGCCTTCGGACAGAAGAACCCCGCGCTCAGCGGATCTGCGTTGTCACCCCGCACATCGACGACGCGATGGCCTTGCACCTCGACTTCCAGGCCGCACATCGCCTCGCACAAGGGGCAGACACACAATCGTTTTCCGATCATGGTCACACCTCGAATCCGTGCTGACCCGCCAAGGCCGCGATCTGCCTGACCCGATCGACAGACAGCGGGCCTTGCGAATAGTGCGTACGGTATCCGGAAAGGCCCAGGACAAGCGCCTCGGCCAAACAGCCGTACATTTCGCCTTCCACGAGTTTCAGGGGCGGAAAGTCGATCTGCTCGCCGGAGTTCGTGTGCACGATGCCGCCACGAATCAGTTCGGTCTCGGGCCTCAGCGCGACGACTCCGGGGTCGACGTCGTGCGGCACGGCGATGTCGCAAATGACGGTCGGCCCCGTGGCCACGTGCCGGGCCTCGATGATGGCTCTGGGCGCATTGGTGGCGCTGACGATGATGTTGCAGTCCTTGAGCGAGTCCAACCCTTCCTGGATGCTCAGGGGGGCGTGCTCTCCGGCGTCGGCGCTGAAATTGCGCCACAGCTGCCGCTCGTCAAGCGAGCCCGTGCCGTCGTACCCGTCGCCTGCGCCGCCGTGCACCGCGCGGCGCAGGCTGGCTGACAGTTCCAATGCGTGACGCATCAACGGCGTCATCTCGCCGCCGCGCACACGTCGAAGCTGCTGTCCCAACAGGCGCGCGGCGACGGCCTCGAGATGCCGGCGTCCCCCGGCTCGGCCCACCAAGTGGACGGCGCCCACTCGATCCATCGCGAGTTCGGCCATCGTGGCGCCGACGTTTCCCGTCGCGCCGACGATGCCCAAGCGGCTGGACGGGAGATCGAGCCCCTTGCGGACGGCGGTGCGCAACAGCGCAGCGTGCGCCGCGGCGACGGTCAGGCTGTTGCCGGTCGTGAGCACGACACGATCCTCAGCCAGGTCGCGCGCATCGTCAGTGACGATTGACGTGTAGCCCCCGAGACCGACGACCGCGCAGCCCATCAAGCGCGCCTTCTCTACTGCTTTGGCGACCAGCTGGCCACATCCTTCGCAACCGGATCGCAGGTTGGCGATGGCCTGCTCTGGCGTGAACGGGGCTCCGATGATGATGAGCAGGGCGTCTGGTCCGCTCGTCGATTTCACGCGGCTCTGCTGGAGGACAAAGGGTTCGAGCAACCCGTGAGTCAGATCCAGCAACGCGCTGCATTCCCGATCTGAGAGATGGGCCAATCCCGGCTCCCAGGCCTTCAAGTCGCCCACGGAGGTGAAGTGAACGATGAATCCGACGCGGACCGACGCCTCGTCGAAGCTCGTCGCGACGGCGACCGAGCCATTAGAGGCAGGGCGCGGCACGTCGACTGGCGCCGGGGCGTCACTCACCATGAACCGGATCAGGTGCTCAATGGCGCCGGCGCGCAAGTCCTCGAGCAGGGCGGTCAACCCGTCCTTCAGGGCAGTCATCTCGCGATTGCCAAAGTACGCCGAAGGTTCGAGGCGAAGGACCGAGCGGTTGCCCAGGGTCGGCGCAACGCGCAGTTGGTGATTGTTGAACAGGTAGCCCGAAGCCAGGTAGGCCAGCAGCCCCTGATCGGACAGCACGCGGAGCATGGGCGAGCTCGATTGCGACTGGCTCGCCAGTTCGATGCCGGCCATCAGGCCGCGGCCACGCACCGCCAGTACCTGCTGCGGAAATCTCGCCCGCAGCCGCTCGAGCATGTCGCGCAGCGCCGCACCGCGCTCCGCGCAGCGCCGCGCGATCCCGTCGCGTTCGATGATGTCCAGCGCGCGCAGGGCGACCGTGCAGGAGATGTCGTCGTCGGCGAAAGTGGACGTGTGCAGGAGGTCGAAATCGGGTTCGGTGAGATCCGAATCGACCAGAAGTGCGGCGATCTTCGCGACGCCGCCGCCGAGGGCCTTGGAAAGCACGTAGTAGTCGCCGCGCAAGTCCGCAGCGGCGCTCGCGAGAAACGTGCCGCAGCGCCCGAGCCCGCACTGGATCTCGTCAACGACCAGCGCGAAACGATCTGTGTCCGCCGCGGCGCGGAATGCCTGCAGCATGGCATCCGACAACTCGTGGATGCCACCTTCGCCCTGGACCGGCTCGCAGAAGAGGGCGGCGATCCTCGATCGCGTCTCGAGCCGGATCCCGACGCGGCCGTCCACTCCGAACGCGAGCCTCGCAACGACACGTCGCGCTGCAGCGACCTCCGCATCGAGGCTGTCCCGGCACGTCGGGTCGATGAAGGCCGTGGCGATGCCGCTGCCGCTCCACGGGAGTCGATATTCGGCACGATGCGTCAACTGCACCGCCCCGGTCGACTTTCCGTGAAAGCCGCGTTCCGCGGCCAGAAATAGCGGGGGAGCGGAAGCCGCAGCGCTCGCATCCCTCTCGATCGTTGCAAGAACCTCTTCCGGGTCGACGAAGCTGCGGTGCATCGATCGCGCTGCTTGATCGAGAAAATCCGCTGCCAGGCGTAGCGTGCCACTTGCCAGGCCGCGGCGATATCGACTCGAATCGTCACGTACCGAGGCGAGCAATTCGATGCTGCGTCGACCGCGCGCGAGTAGTGCGTGCTTGATGGCGCTCTCGATGGCCTCTGCACCGCTGTTGGCGAAGGTCACGACGTAGCTGCGCCCCGTCAATCGACCGACCTGCTCGGACAGCCGCTCTGCGAGTTGAGCCGCGCGGTTGCGAATGCTCGCCTGGACGAGTATCGGTCGACGGTGACTCAGAACCTCGTGCAGGGCATCGCAGATGTCCGGGTGGTTGTGACCGAGGAGACAGGCCCCGAAGCCGCCGACCATGTCGACCACAGCGGTTTCGCGCCCCTCGCGCTCGTAGAAGAGCGTGTCGCCTTCTGCGCGATGGAACGAGACGTCGAGACGGAACGTCTTGAGCAGTCTTGCCAGACGCGGCTTGAGATACAGCGCATAGGCGGCGCGCGCCGTCTGGTCATCATAGGCTCCGCAAGATTGGTCATGCATGACCAGGGCCACCTGAAGCAACGGCGCCGGTGCGGCGCCGCAGATCGACGAGTTCGGACAGGTTCTCTACCGTCACGACATTGGCCAAATGCTCCAGATCCAGCTCGATGCCGAATTCGGCCTCGAGTGTCGTCACCAGTTCGTAGGCTCCCAGCGAGTCGATTGCAAAGCCTCTCAGACGTGACACGGGAAGCACCTCTGCCGGCTCGACACCGCTCATCTGCGAAATCACCAGTCGCAGTCGCTCGAAGGTGGAGGTCGCATTCATTTCGCCCCCGTGCCCCGATGGGGATCGGACGATGCGTCTTCGACCACGCGCTCGCCCTCGTAGTGATCTCCAATCAGCGCTTCGAAGACACTGGCCGGAAGCCATGACTTGCCTCGCGCAGCGATCTTCTGGGACGGATGACCGCACGCATACCTCGGTCGACGGCTCCCACTGAGCCAAACGCGCTCCACCACGTCGGCGACCGCTGCGGGCTCGACTCCCCGACTCTCATCCCGCTCGATGACGGCCATGGCGGCGCGAAACTGCTCACCATGCGCTGAAGGCGCCGCGGAGGCCTGTGCCCGCACGCGACGGCGGGTGATTTCAGTGCGGACGTCGCCGGGCTCGATCGACACCACGTCCACGCCGAACGGACGCATTTCGTGCCGCAGCGCGTCCGTCAATCCCTCGAGGGCGAACTTGGTCGCCGAATAAATTCCCTGGAAAGGCAGGCCGAACAAGCCGCCCAGCGAACTCATGTTGACTATCAAGCCAGTCCGCTGGCGCTGCATCACGGGAACCACCGCCCGGCACAACCGCAGCGCCCCAAAGAAGTTCACGTCGAACTGACACTGAGCCTCCGCAATCGACGTGTCCGCGACGGCCCCCGCCAGGCCGTAGCCGGCGCAATTGAGCAACAGATCGATTCGGGCCGTTTCCCGCAAGACGCGATCGACGCCGGCGCGGACGGCGACGTCATCGGTTACGTCGGTGGCGACGTGCTCGATGGCGGCATCGGTCCCGGGTGACGACCGACTGAATCCGAAGACCCGCATGCCACGTCCAGCGAGCCTTTCGGCGCAGGCCCTGCCGATGCCCGATGACGCGCCTGTCACGATCGCGCAGGGCGCACTCATGCCACGCTCCTTCGGCAGATTCCTTGACGCTCCAGCGCGTCGAGGCTGGCAACGATCGCGTTCGCGATGTAGTCAACATCGTCCTCGGTCACCTGCGCGTGCACTGACAGCCGGACCAGACTGATTCCTCGCGGAACGGCGGGATGGACGAAGACCGAGGTAAGGATCCGGCGTTCTCGGAGCGCCCAGTAGAGGCGGGCCGCATCTGTGCCCTGCAACTTGACGGAGATGATCTGGCTGCCGCTTCCCAGCGTGTCGACGCCGTTCGCATTCAGTCGGCTTCGTAGCAACGCCGCCATGGTCAAGGTGTGCTCGGCCGCGCGGCGATCCTGCATCGTCAACTCCAGCGCCTTGCCGTGCGCAGCGGCAAGCACTGCGGACGTCGCGGAGCTAAAGATGACTGGTCGAACCCGGCTCCACAGGCTGCTCGCGATCGTCGCACCACACGCGATAGCTCCACCGTGTCCGCCAAGGGCCTTGCTGAGGCTGAGCGTTCGGAAATGCACCTTGTCCGCGACACCTTCGGCGACGGCCAGACCGCCGCCGTTGCGGCCGAACATGCCAAAAGAATGCGCTTCGTCCAGCACCAGGGTGCAATCGTGGCGCTCGCAGATCGAGACATATCTGCGCAGGTCGGCCAGCGTCCCATCCGTGCTATAGAGCGCGTCGATCGCCACGATTCCGCTACCGTGGATGGCGATGCGCTGCTCCAGGTGGGCAGGGTCGTTGTGGCGGAACAGCAGGCGTCTTCCGAGTGACATCCGGGCGCCGTCCAGTAGCGACGCGTGCGCGTCCGAGTCGATGTAGATCGGCAGGTCCGCCAGCGCGATGGCCTCTATCAGGCCCACGTTGGCCGTCCAGCCAGCCGTGGTCAGGATCACTTCGCTGGCCTGCAGCGACCGCCGCAACATCGCCACAAAGGATGCATGCTCCGCCCCCATTCCACCGAACACGGACGAAGAGAAGGAATCTACACGTACCCGAGTGGCCGCCTCCGCGCGCGCGCGAACGACCTCTGGATGATTGCAAAGCCGCAGGTAGTCATTTTGGTGCAGCGAGTGGTATCCGGTGATGTCGGACGGTTGATCAAACGGAAAAGGGTCAAGCGAACGAATCAGCTGCTGCTCATCGTCAAGATAGGTGCGAAGCCAGGCTGGATAGGTCGGTTCGCTAAAATTTGCGGTGACTTGAGGCATGGGAGCGCATGGGGTATCGACAAGAATCCTGGTCATCCGCGACTCAGCGGGCGCGACCGTTCGCACTGACGCTGGAGAGAAGTCCGAATATTTCCCGGTAACAGCCCGTCAATGTGGTCTCGTGGTACGGGATATTTCTCTCCGAGCAGAAATTACGCACGATCGGCAACGCATCGCGGATATGGTCTCGTCGAATGGTGGGGAACAGGTGATGCTCGATCTGATGGTTGAGACCGCCCCACATGAATTCGATTCCTGCCGGCGTGCGGATGTTGCGCGATTGGCCGGCCTGTCGCAGCACTGGGTTGGATTCGCAAGCCGCAAGAATCGGCCGCGCAATGTGGTTGGTGGACACGACAGTTGTCAGATAGAAGCCGGCCACCAGGTGATGCATCATCGCGACGCCGATGCCCAGCCGCCATCCGAGAAAGTGAAAGAGGAATGCGAAGTAGGCAAGGTGGTGCAGGGCGATGAGCAAGACCTCGACTGTGCTCTGTTTCGATCGGGTTGACAGGACATGGCGTAGCCCGAAGTACTTGAGTCCGAATATCTGCAGCGTGAACAGCAGCGGCGCTATGGAAGCCTGGCTGTAGCCAAAAAACCGGCGAAACACTCCGGCACGCTGGAGCTCGGCTGGTGAGAGCGCGAACACGATCCGGATCATTGCCAGGTCCGGATCGACGTTGTCTACATTGGGATGGGCGTGATGCCCGTTGTGATTCTTGACCCACCAGCCGTACGAGAGTCCGGTCAGCAAATCACCCACCAGGAGCCCGACCATGTCGTTGACCCGGCGCTGCGCGAAAAGAGCGCCATGCCCTGCCTCATGCATGATGAATCCGAGTTGAACGGAAGAAAATGCAAGCAGAACGGCATTCGCAAAAACAATCGAAACGCCGGTGTGAAGCGAAAAGATGGAGAGCGATATCGCGTATACCGCGATGGGAGCGATCAGGAGACTGATGGATCCGAGGAGATCTCGATCAAACGCATTGATCGAGGCAAGCCTCACTCTAAGATCACGATACCAATCGTCATCTGATCCCATGGTGCGCTTCCTTTGGACAGGGGCCTCGGAGTCTTCTACGACTCCCACGCTCCTGAAGACAAATCGTCGCGTTGCTACAGTCGAATGAATATTTGCGCAAGCGCTGACTCCATGTCAAGATCTTTTTCATGAAACAGGGACATCAGTCGGACGCCGCTGATATCGACGAAATCGTCGCCGTGATCCGCGCGAAGCTGGTCGCGCTCGCACCTCTTGAAGCGACCCGAATCAGCCAGCTTTCCAGGGACAGCGAGATTCGCAAACTGGGCCTGGATTCACTGACACTCCTCGAAATGATCATGTCGCTCGAGGACCGGATTCGCCGACCTCTCGATGAGCGCGCGCTGTCCAAGGCGCACTCGCTTGGCGACATCGCGGCGATCGTTCGCGATGAACTTGAATCGGCCGGGGCATCCATCGATGCCTTGAAGTCGTGAGTGCCCGGAGCGTCGCTTTCAACGATGGGTGGCGTGACCTCGCGCTGCTCTTCGGGCATGCCAGATCGGCGGCAGCGCTGACCCTGCATCGTGCCGTGGGTCCCATGCTGCGCAGGCCCCTGTCGGATGAGGCGTTGGGCGTTGCTTTGAGGGATATCCTTGACCGAAGCGGCGTGGTAGGTCGCAAGCTTGGCCAGTTCATGGCGATGCGTCTTGACCTCTTGCCGCGCGCGGTGGCGGCTGAACTCGACAAGCTGTTCGACGGTGCGGACGCCATGCCTTTCGGCGTGGTGCAAGCCGTTGTCGAAGGTGAATTGGGCCGTCCCCTTGCCCAGATGTTCCGGAGTTTTGACCGACAGCCCATCGCAGTCGCATCGATCGCGCAGGTCCACGCCGCTGTTGCGCGGGACGGTCAGCCGCTGGCGGTCAAGGTGCAGCGCGCCGGTATCTCATCGGCGCTGTCGTCCGAGATCCGGATATTGCGTCGACTTGCAACGGTGTCCGACGCCCTGAGGCTCACTGGCTCGCTCTCGGCACGGGAGGCGCTTGAGGAATTCGCCGAATTCACCTGGACTGAACTGTCCTTCGAAGTTGAAGCCGCGACCTCCGAGCGATTGCGGACCGCACTCGGACCGAGAGCGCATGCACCGGCCGTGCGTTGGGACCTCACGTCCGCACGCGTTTTGTCCATGGAGTTTGTAGAGGGCACGACATTGCTTGAAGTTTGCCGGCTTCACGAAAGCGGACGTACCGAGGACATTGCCTTGCTGCTGCCTGGGATCGATCTGCGCGCCCTCGTCGATCTGGTTGCCAGGGAATCATTTCGACAACTTTTCGAGGTGGGTCTATTCCATGGCGATCCGAATCCAGGAAACATCATCATCCGGCCCGACGGCGATTTCACATTCATCGACTTTGGAATCTGTGGTGAGCTTCTTCCGGAAGACCGCCTCAATCTGCGCGGCTACGCCGAAAGTCTGGTGCAGGGGCGTTGCATGGACAGCGCGCGCCACTACTTGCGTCTTTGCCGTCCAACGTCCGCGACCAGAATCTCTGAATTGGAAGTCGAATTGTCAGATATTCTCGCGCAATGGCTCAATGTTCTGCACCAGCACGACCCACCCATCGAGCAGAGACATATTTCCGTTTGGCAACTGAAGGTAGCTCAGCTGCTTCGGAAATATCATGTCCGAACTCGGCGCAACCTCCTGCTGGTGTGGCGAGCCTGGGTGCTGCTGGATTCGACGGCGCTGCGTTTGCCGGTCGATTTCGACCTCGTGCGGACCCAGGCCAACTACTTCGCCCAGAGTCGATTGCAACGAGTTGCTGAGAACCTGGGGCCAGACCCGCTGCACACCATGCCAGGACGAATTGGCGATCACCTGGGCCGTCCCGGAGGACAACAGGTGCTGCACGCCCGGGTGACGCGGTCCGCCGAGTCATCGCGCCGACATCGACGCAATGGCGTCGCAGTGGCGTTCAGCACGATATTGGCTGGGTTTGTCGTCGTGATCTGTGCTGCCGCCTTGCGATTCAACTGACATGATCGATCCCCTCGTCATCGGAGTCGCGCAGTCCTCGGGACTGATCATCCGCTTTGCTGCCTTCGCCTCCGTGGCCGACTTCCGACGGAGCAAAGCGCCGAATGTCCCATGCCAAGCCAAGCGTTCCGGCAGCCCGGATGATCAGCGCCGTTGGATCGGGCTGGCGCCAACCCAAGCCGTGGTACGCAGAGGTCGGATACCGGTGGTGGTTGTGGTGCCAGGATTCTCCCAACGTCGGGAGCCAGAGCATAGCGACATTGCCGGACGTGTCAGGAGTCGTGAACGTACGCGCGCCGACCATGTGGCACACGGAGTTCACGGAGAAGGTCATGTGGTGCATCAACGAGGCCCGAAAGAGTCCACCCCAGAACAGCCCGTGCATCGCGCCGTCCCACCCCGCGAAAAGCAGCGCGCCGACGGCGGTCGGCGCGGCGAGTCCGACGACTACCCAAAGCCGATTGAACCGATCTATGACGCGGATGCCAGGTTCGCCAAGAAGGTCTGCCGCGTAGACCCGAGCGTCTGCTTCGCCCTGGTTGCACAGCAGCCAGCCGACATGGGCATGCCAGAAGCCAGCCACGCCTTGGACTCGCCGGGCGTTGGCGGCCCTACAGGGGCTGTGCGGATCGCCTTCCCTGTCTGCATACAGATGATGCTTTCGATGATCGGCCACCCATTCGACCAAAGGGCCCTGAGCCGCGGCGGCGCCAAGAATGGCCAGGCCATAACGAATCGGCAGCGTCGTACGGAATGCGCGGTGAGCGAAAAGTCGGTGATAGCCGGCCGTGATTCCAAACGCGATCGGTAGATAGAAGGCGATTAATATGACGATATCGACCAGACGGGTGCGGCCAAGGGCGACCTCCAGTACGCCCAACGGCAGGACGATCAGTCCGACACTGATGGCGAAGAAATTCTCCAATTTCTTTGAATTTCGCATCATGGCGTCACTCGATCATCAATGGCGATCCGTTCTGCACGGCTTGCGCTTGTTCGAACGATGCTATCGGAGACCACGGTCCGTGTCGACTGCGGCGTCGACGCTGGACGGGTTCTCGGGAGGGTGCCATGCCACGACTGCTTGGTGACTTTGCACGCCGCTGCTACTGGCGGGCAAATCGGAAGTTCATGGAGAAATTCAGCGAGGCCGTCGTCGGCTACAGGACGGGCGACAGCCTGCCCGACGGCGCTCGGATCATGGATTCAGTGGAGGCCTATCTGAAGTCATTGCCCGCCAATGCGTTTCAGCAGGTCACGCTCGCTCTCGCGCTGCTGCCGATCGTCGTTCCTGATCGATTGCCGCGCAGCGACATCGTGCGATTGCTGGTGAAGATATGGATCGTCATCGCGAGTCAGTTCGCGCGACCCGCCTTTGCGCGTCTTTCTCCTGAAGAGGCCGCTGAGAGGCTGACCGGCATCGTCACGCGTCTGGTCAAGCAGATGCCGGAACAGCAGTCGGACCTGGTCAAGACCGGCGTTATCCTGGCTCAATTGAAATCTCTGATCACCGCGGCTTACTTCGAGCTCGACGCCGTGTGGAGTGCCATCGGCTATTCACCTTATCCCACGCCGCCCCGCGACTTCCTGCCACCGTGCGGCAGTGCCGGTCCCAAGCCGGAACGCTCGAGCATTGGACGCTTCCTGCACGATCACGCGAGTACTCCGGCGCAGTTGGCGACCAAACCGGCGGATCGAACCACCTATTGCATCATCGGGTCCGGGGCCGGTGGTGCGATCGTTGCGTGGACGATCGCAAAGGAAGACCCGCGGGCACGGATCATCATGCTGGAGTCCGGACCGCTAGTGACAAACGAGGCTTTTCCGGAGAAATTGCTGCCTGCCAGCGCGGGTCTCTACATGAACGGTGGCGCGACGCTCACCAAGGACATGTTCTACACCCTTCGCCAGGGCCGCTGCGTGGGCGGTTCGACCACGCTCAACAACAGCGTTGCCTTCAAGCCCGAAGGTTTTTGGTGGACGAAGAACGTCGTCGATCGCTGGAAGGCAGTCGGTGCCG
>Ga0302323_100000662_pt1 | contig 27760 bp, 17 predicted proteins | sample Fen_T0_3_FD_201950 | JGI IMG/M metagenome (GOLD analysis project Ga0302323, IMG submission 201950) | Peat permafrost microbial communities from Stordalen Mire near Abisko, Sweden - Fen_T0_3 | ecosystem: Environmental > Terrestrial > Soil > Wetlands > Permafrost | place: Sweden: Abisko...
TGGAGCTCGAACAGCGAGTAGCCGAAGGTGCTGGCCCGCTGCGTGCCGAACATGCGCACGTAGCGGCCCTGGACCGTCGGGAAGGTCACCGTCTCGACGCCGCCGTGGCCGCTGGGGTTGGTGGCCGCGGTGGTCCACGCCTGCGCGTCGTTCGAATACTGGATCTGATACTGCGCGGCGAACGCCGCCTCCCAGGCCAGGACCACGGTGTTGAACGGCTTCACGGCGCCGAGGTCGACCTGGAGCCACGACGGATCGACCCCGCCCGCCGAGGCCCACCGCGTGGTGAGATCGCCGTCGGTGGCGTTGATCGCCTCGAGGCCGCCGCCCTGGATGCTGCTGGCGGTGGTCGGCTGGTGCAACGCGAGGTTCACGCCCGGCGGCGCGATCGTCAGCGTGGCCGGCGCGCTGGCGGTGGCGCCGGCGGCGTTGCTCACGATGACCGTGTAGGTGCCGGCGTCGCTGGTCGCGACCTGCGGGATCGTGAAGCTCGGGCCGTTCGCGCCGGTGATGTTCGTGCCGCCGAACTGCCATTGATAGCTGAACGGCGAGGTGCCGGTGGCGGTGACCGAGAAGCTCACCGGGTCGTTGGCGCGGACCGAGACGCTGGCCGGCTGCTGCGTGATGGTCGGCGCGACGGCAGGGTTGACCGTGAGGATCGCCGCGGCCGAGGTCACCGAGTTGACCGGGTTGGCCACCACCACGGTGTAGCTCGCGCCGCTGTCGGCGCCGGTGAGCGCCGCGGTGGTGTAGCTCGCGGCGGTGGCGCCGGCGATCGCCGCGCCGGCCTTGCGCCACTGGTAGGTGAGCGCCGGCGATCCGGTCGCCGCGACCGAGAACGTGGCGGTCTGGCCCACCGCGACGGTCTGGTTCGCGGGCTGCGTGGTGATCGCCACGGCCGCGGGGGCGACCACCGTGAGCGTGGCCGCGCTCGAGGTCGCCGTGCCCAGGCCATTGCTGATCTTCACGGTGTACTGCGTGTTGCTATCGCCCGCCGTGGTCGCCGACGTGGTGAAGCTGGCGGCGGTCGCGCCGGCGATCGCCGCGCCGTTGCGCAGCCACTGGAACGACAGCGGCGCGGTGCCGGTCGCCGTCACCGTGAACGTCGCCGGCTGGCCGGTGGTCACCGCCGTGTTCGCGGGCTGGAGGATGATCGCCGGCGCGGTCGCGGGCGGCTGGAACGACGGCACCGCCTGGATGGAGAAGCTCGCGGTCCCCGTGGCCAGGCCCGGCGAGGTCGCGGTCACCGTCACCGTGCCCGGGGTGAACTGGCTCACGAGGGCGATCTTGGCGAGGCCGCCCTCCGCCGCGAGCTCGGGGTCGCCCGGGGCGTGGTAGTTGACCGCGGTGTGGCCGGCCGAGGTGGAGTACGCGTCCGCGCCGGTGGCGACGTACTGCTCGGTGCCGCCCAGGTAGGTGGCCGGGCCGGTGACCGCGAACGTCAGGAGGTTCGCCGCGGTCGGGACCACCACGCCATTGGCGTCCTGGACCTCGGCCGCGATGAACGCCGCGTCGGAGCCATTGGCCGTCACCTGGAACGCGAAGCCATCTGGCTTCACCAGACCGGGCACGACCTTGAGGACGACCTTGGCGGGCGCGCCCGCGGTCAGCTTGCTATCGGTCGCGACCACGGCGCCGAACGCGTCGAGACACTCCGCGGTCAGCGTGCCGGCCGCGAAGGTCACGTTCCAGAACGCCTGGAACGGCAACAGCGTGGTCGACTGCGTGAGGTTCGAGCTCGAGTCCGAGGTCGCGGGGTTCGGCGTCTTCGTGCCCTGATCGACGCCGTTGATGCGGAGCCGCACCGAGGGGCAGTTGCTGAACGCGTTGACCGTGACCGCGCCGTCGCGGTTCCAATGGTGCGCCAGCCGGACGACCGGCTTCACCGCGAACGGCGTCCACGCCGCCTGATAGGCATAGTAGAGCAGCTTGGGAAACCGGTTGACGTCGACCGCCGACGCGCCGAGCGAGCGCACGGTGCCGGCGAGCCTGGCCTCGTCCGGGGTGCCGCGCGCCGCCTGGTACTCGGCGTAGAGCCCGTTCTCGCCCGGCGTGTCGGCGAAGTACCACTGCGCCATGCCGAACGCGTTGGCTTGCCGCGACTTGTGCCAGTCGTTGAGGAACGGCGCGACGAACGCGAGCTCGAAGTCGTAGGCGAGGCCGCGCGCGGTGCCGTTGCCCCAGTACTCCGAGCCCCAGGCCGGGTTATTGGGAAACTGATTCTTGACGCCGATCTCGCAGCCCTCGAGTGTGCAGCCGAGCAGCAGGCCGTTGGCCGGATCCGGCGTGCGGTCGGCCGCGGCGCGCGCGTTGATGGGATCCCAGGTCTGGTCGATGGCGATCAGCGCCGCGCCGACCGCATGGTTGGTCACGCCGTTATCCGACTCCCACGCGAGGATCGAGGGGTGGCTGCGGTCCCTGATGATCATGTCGCGATGCAGCTCCTTCTTCAGCGTGACGTCGTCGGCGGTCGGCGTGTTGAAGCCGTTCTCGCCGTCCCCGCTCGGCTGGACGATCATGACGCCGTACGCGTCGGCTGCGTCGACGAACTCCTCGCTCGTGGTCGAGTGGCCCGGGCGCCACAGGTTGCCGCCGCCCGCCGCGAACAGCTCGAGATCGCGCCACTGCTGCTCTTCGGGGACCGATGATCCGAGGCCTGGGTAATCGTAGCGGCCCGAGCCGCCCCACAGGAACATCGGGTGCCCGTTGAACGACGGCAGGTCCTTGCCCCACGTGATGGTCCGGATGCCGAGCGTGGTCTGGGTGGCGTCGACCACCACGCCGTTGACGCTGACGACGTGGAAGACCTTGTAGAGGTAGGGCTTGCCGAACGTGCTGTTGTTCGGGTACCACAGCGTCGGCGTCGGGACCGAGATCCGCTGATCGAACATCGCGACCTCCGACGATGGAAAGCTCGCCGGCGTCATCGCCGGGACCGCCTGGGTCACCGGCGGCGCGGCGACCACGACCTTGCCATCGGCGTCGACGATCTGCGTGGTCAGCGTGACCTGCTGGGTCGCCGAGGTCTCGTTGAGCACGTTGGTCTGCACCGCGACGACCGCCGAATCGGCCAGCGCGGTGGAGGTCTGCGACGCAGCGATCGACACCGTGGCGACGTGCGTGCCCCAGGTCTTCAGGTTCGAGTACACGTTCACCGGGATGTGCACCTTGTTGGTGATGAACATCTTGGCGGGGCGGAACAGCCCGGCCTCGGCCTGGCCGAACCGGAACGCGCCGGAGAACCCGGGCTGCGTGAACCAGTCGGCGCCGCGCGACACCCGGACCGCGATCACGTTCTGGGCCTGGCCGTCGGCGTGGACCAGCGGCGTCAGGTCGACGATGAACGGGAGGAAGCCGACCACGTGCGTGGCCTGGGCGTCGCCGGCGACCGCGCTGATGCCGGGGGCCAGCGTGCCATTGACGTAGACCTGTACGCCGGTGTGCGCGCCCTCGAACTCGACCTGGATCTTGCTGGCGGCGCTGGCCGTGGGGAGCGTGAAGTGCAGGCGGTACCACTGGCTGCCGCCGTCGAGAAACCCGTCGCCGCCGCCGGCCACGGCGTTGAGGAACGTGGTGAGATAGTTCGCGCCGTGCGGGATGCCGACCTGGCTCCAGGTCGAATCATCGAACGCCGTCGCCGCGAACGCGGTGCTGTCCTGGCCCTTCAGATAGCGCCAGTGGCTCTGGCCGGGCATGCCGGCTGACAGATCGATCGTGACGCGCTCCGACGTCGGCGGCACCACCACGACCGGATCGGTGGCGACCGACGCCTCGGGCGGCGCCGGCGCGTCCTCGGGCTCGGTGCACGCGAACATCAGCGGCACGAGCGCGGCGGCGATCACAAACGTGTGAGTCTTGATGAACTCCATGTGCGCATACCTCCACCTGTCGCACACGGCGACGAGTTTGGGCGCGAAGGTCCTGCGCGGGCGGCTCCACGGGAGACGCCGGACGACCGTCGCGTGGTTAGGTGGTCAGTATCGCCGCGCTCGCCGCACAGGTGAATGATGTTTCTTCCGCTGGCTTGATACTTCTAACGGCAACCGACGATTCCGGTGCTCGGGAGTCGCGAACGACGCGGTTTGTTACGGAATGCGGGTGTCGTGATATCGGCGTTGCGCACACGACGCGATCGCGCCGCACCGCGGCGCACCTGGGTGATCAGGGCCTGGGCGTCGCCGTCGTGGGCGCCGGCGCGGCGGGCGCCACGAGCGGCGTGGGGAAGCTCGCCACGCTGGCGTTGCCGTCCTTGTCGATCGCCTGGATGCCGAAGATCACATTGTCTTTGGAGATCGGCAGGGTGACGCGCGTGACGGGGCCGACGTCTTTGTGGTTCTGCCACAACGCCGCCGTGGTATCGCGCCAGACCACGCGATAGCCGGCGAGATCCGGCTCGGGGTTAGCGTCCCAGCGCAGCGTGGTGCCGTTCTCCAGCTTGGTGGTCTCGATCTGCGCGGCGCGCGGGGCTGCCGGCGCGAGCGCGAGCGCCGCGAGTGCCGCGCCGTTGACCCGCGCGACCTGGGCGACGTAGGCGAAGTCGACCAGATCGGCCAGGTCGCCGTACTGCACCCCGTCCTCGACCCGGACGTTCTGGTGCTGGTGGTGATAGTTCTCCGCGGGCTCGGTGAACCGCACGGCGGCATAGCCGGCGTTGAGGAACGGCGCGTGGTCGCCGCCGCGCAGGTAGCGGTCGCGGCGCCAGATCAGGTCGACCTTCATGTCGGGCACGGCGCGCTCGGCGTGCTCCTTGATGAACCGCGCCAGCTCGCGGGCCGGCGTGTCGTTCTCGCCGCCGGTGCGGACCAGCACGCGCAGCTCCTCGGGCAGCTCCTTGAGCTCGGGCACGCCCTCGGCGAACAGCCGCACCCGGCTGCGATCGACCCGGCCATCCTCGGACCGCGAGTTGCCGATGATGTCGTCGGTGAACATCCCGGCGATCTGCTTGCCGGCCTTGCGCGCCTCGTCGGCGACGTGGGTCGAGCCGACCAGGCCCTGCTCCTCGCCGGCGACCGCCATGAACACCAGGGTCGCGTCGAAGTGCAGCCTGGACATCGCGCACGCGAGCTCGAGGACCGCGGCGGTCCCCGAGGCGTCGTCGTCGGCGCCCGGCGCGTCGCTCGTCGGATCCAGCACGTTCGACGGCATGGAATCGTAATGTCCGCTGGCGATGTAGATGCGATCCACCGACGCGGCCTGGTCACCGGGCAGCGTGGCCACGATGTTGACCAGCTCGGTGGGCTGGGCGATGCGCCGGTTGGGCGGGGCGATGAAGCTATCGAGCTCGACCTGGAGCCGGCCGCCGGACTGCTGGGCGCAGGCGTCGAACTGGGTCTTGATCCAGCGCCGCGCGGCGCCGATGCCGCGCTCGGTGCTCGTCGTATCCGACAGCGTGTGCCGGGTGCCGAACCCGGCGAGCTTGCGCACCGTGGCTTCGATGCGCGACGCCGAGATGCCGCGCAGCATGGCCTTGACGTCGGCGGCGGTGGTCGCCGGAGCCGCCCGCGCCGCCGGGGACGCCGGGGCCGTGAGACTGACGAGGCAGGAGCCGAACACCGCGATCCATCGAGTTGTCGTGGCCATCGCGCGGAGAATGGCACAGCGCAGCGCGGCGCTGGGTGCGAGAAGTTGCCAGCCGGCGTGGGGGCCAGGCGCGCGCCGCGGTTCAGCGCCGGCGCGAGAAGGCGTACGATGGTCCGATGTCCGGAGCTCGCGAGTGGAAGCTGCGCGCCGGCGCGATCCCCGTCGCGCTGGCGGCGGCGCTGCTCTTTCACAGCTGCGACACCGGCCACTTCGTGCAGCGCACCGCGCTGACCATGCCGCTCCACGAGCTCGGCCACGCCGTGACGGCGTGGTGGTCGGGGTTCGCCGCGATCCCGTCGTTGTGGAAGACGCTGATCCCCGAGACCCGCGGCGTGGTGCTGCCGGGCATCGTCGCGGCAGCCACGGCGCTGGCGATCTGGCGAGGCTGGAGCTCGGATCGGACGTGGCTCGCGGCCCTCGGCCTCGGCCTCGGCGTCTGCCAGCTGGTCGCCACCACGGCCTCCGTGGCCTGCGCGCAGATGTGGATCACGTTCGGCGGCGATGCCGGCGCGATGGTCCTGGGCACCGGGCTGATGCTGGCGTTCTTCGTCGGTCCGGACTCCAAGCTCCGGGACGGCGGGCTGCGCTATGGCCTGCTCGGCATCGGCGCCGCCGCGCTCGTCGATACCCTGTCGACGTGGTGGACGGCGCGCACCGATCCCGACGTGATCCCGTTTGGCGAGATCGAGGGCGTGGGCCTGTCGGATCCATCGAAGCTCGACGAGTATTACCGCTGGACCGTGGCGCAGATCGTCCATCGCTACGTGGTCGTCGGCGTCGCCTGCCTGGCGCTGCTCACCGCGACCTGGCTGTGGTCGACCTGGCGGGCCTACCGCAGGCTCACGCCGGGCTGACCCGCACCTCGAGGAGGTTGGGCAGGCCCGAGGCGATGCCGGCCTCGACGGCGCCCGCGATCTCGCCGGCGCGTTCGATCCGCCGCGCCGGCACGCCCATCGCGGCGGCCAGCGCCACGAAGTCGATCGCGGGGTCGGTGAGGTCCATGCCGATGAACCGGTCGTTGCGCGCGCTCCGGTAGTGCGCCTGGCTCCTCATGTAGTTCTTGAGGATGTTGTACTCGCGATTATTGATCACGATGAACGTCACGGGCAGGCGCTCGCGGGCGGCGGTCCACAGCGCCTGGGGCGAGTAGAGCGACGAGCCATCACCGACGAGCGAGACCACCGGCTCGCGCCCGAGCCCGAGCGAGACCCCGACCGCGGCGGGCATCCCCCAGCCGAGGATCGCGCTGCGCATGAAGAAGTACTGCCGCGCGGACGGCGAGTCGAGGAACCCGCGCACCAGGCGCATCGTCACCGGCGCCTCGTCGACGATCGCGATCCGCGGGCCGACCGCCCGGACGATCTCCGCGGCCGCGACGAGCGGCGTGGTGACCGGCGCGTCGCGCTCGGCCGCGGCCGCCTGGTGGCGCGTCACCCGCTGCGCGGCGCGGCCGCGGGCGGCGGCTTGCCGGAGCGCGAGGATCGCGGCGCGATGGGGCGCGAGCTTGCGCTCGAGCGCGGGCAACAGCACCCGCAGCGAGGCCCGGATGTCGCCGACGCACGCGTGCGCCGCGGGGTAGGTCCGCCCGAGCTCGCGGACGTCGGCCGACAGCTGGAGCAGCTGGCAGCTCGGCGGCACGGCCGGGCCCTCGGAGTACAGGTAGGTGATGGCGGAGTTGCCTCCGAGCGCGAACACGGCATCGAACGCCGCGAGCCGTGCGCGGATGTCGGACGCCGTGGTCGGAAGATGCCCGGCCCACAGCGGATGCGACGTCGGAAACGGCAGGTGGCCGGGCCACGACGACGAGGGCGTGATCGAGCGCTACGCCGCGCTGCTCGATGCCTCGAAGGTCGGCATCGGCCTGGTGGTGTTTGCGCGGATCTCGCTGGTCGCGCAGGACGCCGAGACCATCGATCACTTCACGGAGGCCATCAAGCAGCTGCCGCAGGTCGTGGAGTGCCACATCATGGCAGGCGAATGCGACGCGCTGCTCCGCGTCGTGGCCGCGGATCTGGACGACTATCGCCGATTCCAGGTCGCGAACCTGAGCCGGCGCAACGGTGTTCAGACCGTGAAGACCGACATTCCGATGCAGCGGATCAAGCTCTCCACCGAGCTGCCGCTGTGAGCGTCGGGTGGTCATGCGGTGCGGAGATCTTCGGGGTCACGCCGGTGAGCGCCGCGGAGACCTCCCACAGCTGGCGCCACACCGCCGGGTCGGCCGACGACGGCCCCGGAGGCTCGGCGGCGGGGCGCACGTGGCCGCCCGGGCCGATGAATTCACCGCCGGTGAGCTCTGGCGCGGTCGCCGCGTAGAGCACGGCGCGGGCACCGACGTCGGCGGACTTCGCGACCAGCTTGCTGACCAGCCACGCGGCGATCCGCGCCGCGCCGCGCGCCTTGGTATGCATCGCCGTCGCCGCGACGCCGGGGTGCGCCACGATGCTGCGGATCGGCGAGCCGGCCGCGCGCAGCCGGCGGTCGAGCTCGAAGCCGAACATGGCGTTGGCGAGCTTGGATCGCACGTAGGCGCGCATGGCCGAGAAGCCGCGCTCGCCGGTGAGGTTGTCGAAGTCGATGCGGCCGCCGCGCTTGATGAAGCCGGAGGACACCGTGACGACGCGCGGGGCCGGGCGCTCGGCGAGGTGCTCGAGCAGGAGGCCGGCGAGCGCGAAGTGGCCGAGGTGGTTCGTCGCGAACGTGCTCTCGATGCCCTCGGGGCTGGGCACGAGCTGCTGCGCGCCGATCCCGGCGTTGAGCACGAGGACGTCGATCGGGCGGCGCTCGGCGACGAGCGCGCTCGCCAGGCGGCGCACCGAGCCGAGGTCGATCAGGTCGAGCGCGCAGACCTCGAGCCGCGGCGCGCCGAGCTCCGCGCGGAGCGCCGTGCGCGCGGCTTCGCCGGCCGCGACGTCTCGAACCGCCAGGATGACGTCGGCGCCGTGGCGCGCGAGCTCGCGCGTGGTGGCCAGGCCGAGGCCGCTGTTGGCGCCGGTGACGAGGAAGCTACGGCCGGTCAGATCGCCGAGATCGGCGGCGGTCCATGGCGTGACGGAGGCTCGGGACATGGGGCTCCTGCGGGTTGGGTCTAAAACGGAACAAGTATCCGTTTGGATCGGTACCACGCAGGACTGGAAACGGAAGAGTTATCCGATTGGTGGCGGGCGCGGCATCGGCTACGCTCCGCGCGTGAGTGTCGCCGCCCGGCCCCGGAAGTCGCGTCCGCTGCGCAGCGACGCCGAGCGCAACCGCAGCCGGATCCTCCACGTCGCCCGCAAGGCGGTGGCCGCCGGCGAGGTCGCGCCGGCGTGGAACGAGCTCGCGCGGCGCGCGGGCGTCGGGGTCGGCACGGTGTATCGCGCGTTCGCCGATCTACCGGCGCTGTTCGAGGCGCTCGCCGAGGCGTCGTTTCGCGAGCTCGAACGCGCCGCGCACGCGGCCCTCGCCGAGCCCGATCCGGCGCGCGGGCTGGATCAGCTGATCGACGCGATCGTGGTGATCGTCCTGGCGGATCCGAGCGTGTGCATCGTCCTGTCCTCGGTGGTCACGTCGCACCGCGGCGCCGCGGCGCTGGCGCAGATCGTGGCGCCGGTCACCGCGTTGCTCGCCAACGCGCGCCGCGCCGGCGCGCTGCGAGCCGACATCGAGCTCGACGATCTCCGGCGGCTGGTGTGCGGGCTCGAGCACGCGGTGCGCGTCGGAGGCGACCGCGAGGCCAGCGCGGGCCGCTACGCCGCGATCTTGCGCGCCGGGCTGCGCCCGCTCGAGGCGTCCGCGGCGCGGGCGCGCAGCCGCCGGTCGCGGGCTTGATCGCGGGGCTAACCCTGACGGGCGATCGCGGCGATCTCGTCGGGCGCGAGCGCGATGCGGCGCGCGTCCCAGTTGTCCTCGAGGTGCGCGACCGAGCTGGTGCCCGGGATCGGCAGCATGATGGGCGAGCGCGCGAGCAGCCACGCGAGCGCGATCTGGACCGGGGAGGCGCCGTGGCGCTCGGCGATCGTCGCGAGGATGGGCTTGGCCTGGGCGACGTTCCCGACGGCGAGCGGGAAGAACGGAAGGTAGGCGATGTGCTTGCGGGTGCAGAGGTCGAGCACGGCGTCGGGGTCGTCGAGTTCGGCGTTGGTCTGCCTGGCGAGCGCGCCGCCGCCGCCCGAGACGTTGTACATGTTCTGTACGGCGACGATGGGCGTGCGCGCGAGCGCCTGCTCGAGCTCGGCGGCATGGACGTTGCTCAGCGCCAGGTGGCGGATCTTGCCCTCGGCCTGCATCGCGATCAGCGCGTCGAGCGACTCCAGGAACGGGACGCCGGCCCCGGCGAGGTGGCGCAGGTGCACGACGTCGAGCCGTTCGATCCGGAGCGTGCGCAGATCGTCCTCGACGCCGGCGCGCAGCTCCTCGGGGCGGAGCGCGGCGGCCCAGCCGCGGTCCGGCAGGCGCTTGCCGCCGAGCTTGGTGGCGATCACCAGATCGCGCGGGTAGGGATGGAGCGACTCGGCGATCAGCCGGTTGGCGACGAAGGGACCGTAGAACCACGCGGTATCGATGAAGTTCACCCCCAACGCCACCGCGCGGCGCAGGACGTCGCGCGCGCGCGCTGGATCGTCGGGCTCGCCCCAGACATCCTTGCCGGGCAGGCGCATGGCGCCGTAGCCGATGCGCTGGACCTCGAGATCTCCGAGGCGGACGGTGGCGGGACCGAATGCGTAGCCGGTGGTGCGACGGGGTTCGTTCATGTGGCGACGATGCCGCCGCCGGCACCCGGTTGACTTGTGCGATGTTGGCGGCTCGATCGCGAGGGCGCCAGGCTCCGCGCGTAGGCGCCCGGCGCGACGCCGACGATGCGCCGGAAGTGCCGGTACAGCTGGCTCTCGTCGCAGAACCCGACGGTCTGCGCGACCTCCGCGACGCGCACGCCGCGGCCGAGCAGCTCCCGGGCGCGCGACACCCGAAGGTAGGTCAGGTACTCGTAGGGCGGCAGGCCGACCTCGGCGCGGAACGCGCGCACGAGGTGGAACTTGTCGAGCGTCGCGTGCGCGGCGAGGTCGTCGAGCGTGATCTTGTCGGCGAGCGCGTCGTGCAGGTAGGCGCGCGCACGCCGCACGGCCCGCGGCGACCGCTCGCGGCCCGCTGGGTTCGCGCAGACGATCTCGCAGAGCGTCTCGGCGACCAGGGTGGCGCGCTCGATCTCGGTAGCGTCGTCGCGGACCAGCGCGTCGTGCATGGCGAACGCGAGCCGGGTCGCGCGCGCGCCGGGCGCGAACCGGGCCGCCTTGAACCGCGGGGCGCCGCGCAGGCCCATCGCGTCGGCCGCGGCGGCGACGCTCCCGGGGTCGAGCGCGGCGCCCTGGAGCGTGAACGGCGCGTGGACGCGCAGGTCGCGGTTGACCTCACCGGGCTCCTTGAGCTTGAGCGAGCCCGCCACGTGGGTGTGCGCCTCGCCGCGGTACCAGCCATCGAAGGCGCCGGCGTACACCACCACCACCGCGAAGCGCTCGGCGTAGGTGGTCTTGAGCCGGTCCTCGTGCTCGACCCGGAACATGCCCGTCACCGAGGGGGTATCGGGCCGCCAGAACCGGAGCCGCCGGCGATCTTGGATGGACACCGCCGCAGTGTAGGCCACGCGCGCGGCGCCGACTTGGGCGATCTTGGCGGCTAGGGGGCCCGGCGTCAGAGCGAGTTGATGAAGGCGATCAGCGCGTTGCGATCCGCGGCGCTGAGCGCCTCGAACGCGGCGCGGCTGCGCGCGGCTTCGCCGTCATGCCAGGCGATCGCCTCGAGCACCGTGCGGGCACGGCCGTCGTGCAGGTAGCGCACCTGGTCCGGGTCCGCGCTGCCTTCGAGGGCGCCCGTCTTCTGGCTCTGCACGTACTTGAGCGAGCCGAGCCCCCACAGCGGCGGCGTGCGCCACATCTGCGGAGAGGCCTGGCCTTCGGTCATCGTGTCCGCCAGGCCGGGCCCCATGTCGTGCAGCAGCAGGTCGGTGTAGGGATGGATGACCTGGTTGCGGAGCTCCGCGAAGCGGTGGGTGTTGCCGGTCGTCAGCTGGGCGACGTGGCAGCCGGTGCAGGCAACCTGCGCGAACACCGCGCTGCCCTGGCGAATGGTCGCCTCGTCGACGTCGTGCTCCGGAGGCATGACGACACCGTCGGTGTAGCCGCTGCGGTACTTGCGGTGGGCGGGAACGCCGAGCAGCTGCAGGTAGCCCGCGACCCGGTCGAGCTCGTCGGACGAGATCGAGACCGTCGCCGTCGAGGTCTTGCACGCAGGACCACCGCGTTGACAATCGGCGTCCTTGTACAGCGGCGTGGTGATTCCCATGTCCAGCAAGAAGGCGTTCGCGGCCTGGTGGCGCAACGAGCCTTTTCCGGCCTTCCAGCCGAACCGTCCGAGGTGGCGCTCGCCGGTCTCGGGGTCGATCGACCAGTTCGGCACGCCGCGCACGCCGTCGCCGTTGCTGTCGTTCGGGTCGGCGAGCGCGAGGATCGTCGTCTCGTCGACCGCCTCGAGCAGGCCCATGCCGATGACCTGGGCGGCCTGCCGCACGGAGAACTGGGCCGGGGTGGGGCCGGTGAAGTGATAGACCGGCTTCTGCAGCTCGACGCTCGTTCCGTCGGGGAGCTGCCGCACGGTGGTCTCGAACGAGGCGATCGTGACGCCGTAATCGGCGGCCGTGGCATCGCGCGCCAGCTCCTGCACGTTGAACCCGTACGTCGGGTCGGGCGAGATCGCGCCGGTCGAGCTGGAGGCCGCCGTCAACACGGCCATCGTGTTGAGCTTGCTGCCGACCGTCGCGGCCGGGCTGCGGCCATTGAGCTCGTGGCAGCCGAGGCAGCGAACCGCGTTGTACCGCGCCCCGAGCTGGCCGGCGTGCTCCTTGAACACGGGGTTGACGTCGGGCGACTCCGAATGCTTGCCGTCGACGTACGAGATGTGAAACAGCCGCCGGCCCTCGACGAACCGCTGCATGTCGGCGATGCCGATGTTGTTGGCCTGCTGCTGGAACGCGCGGTGCGGCTCCTCCGAGTAGTCGTACGACACGCTGGCCTGGCCGCCGAGCAGGGCGTCGTCGGGCAGCGGGCTCGAATCGAGCTTCGGGGCGACGCCGTACCACGGCACCATGCCCTTGCCGACGACGTAGAGCTGTTCGAGCGAGTAGTAGCGGATGCCGCCACCGTCGATCAACGCCTTGTCGCTGCCCGGCGCGTAGTCGAGGAACTGCGCCGGTGACATCTCGATCTTCGTGCCGATCCGGAGCAGGTTATTGGGCTCCCCGTCCTCCGCGGAGCGCCAGTTGTCGTTGATCGTCTGCGCGACGCAGAGCGTGTCGATCTGGTCGCCCGCGTGGCAGCGCTCGTTGTTCTCGATCTTGTTCTCGAACCCCACGCCCATCTTCCATCCGTACTCGATCACGTCCGGATCGATGCGGCGGAATGCGCTGAAGCCGTTGTTGACGAACGTGCCAAAGTTCGGCTTCAGGTAGACGGTGATCTTCTGGCGTCCCGCGGGCACCTCGTCTCGAATGATCAACCCGTAGGTCCGATTCTGAAAGTAGAACGTCGGGAACGTCAGGTAGTTACCCGGCCCCAGATCGACCGTGCTGGTCCACGGCTCGCCGCCCTCGCGGGCGTGCCGGTTGGTCGGCCGAAACCCCGCCATGGTGACGAGGGTTCCGTCGGCCTCTTTGTACTGGATCTGCTCGGCCACCGCGGTGCCCGCTGGAAACAGCGGCACGTAGTCGGCGTCGGTGATGCCGCTTGGGCCGGTGGCATCGCTGCCGAGGTCCGCGGTGATCCCGCCGGGGCCGGAGTCGGTCCCACCGGGGCTGGAGCTGCCCCCTCCGCATCCTGCGATGATGGACAGTACGGTAATGACTTTACATCTCATCGTTGAGCTTTCTGGCTGTTTGCGTAGCAGGTAGAAGAATTGACTTCGTCCGAGTTGCGTTCGCCACTCGCAACGATCGGATCTCGGTTCAGTGACATTGTCGCGACGACGTATGTAAGCAATGTGCGATAATGCGGTGAGCTCACCGCGCGACGAACCAGCGTTCGGGGCCCCGGGTGCGGTGTGCTACGACATCACGCGGTCATCGACAAGGATTTCGGAGCCCGCGTGCTGCGGCCGACTGCGAGCCCTGCGCCAAATTCGCAAACCGGCTATTTCACGCAGGTCGGCGCCCGCGGCGACCGGCGGCGCCGGGGGCTTTCGCCCCCCACGCGCGCGCCGTTGTGGGGGTGGGGGCCCACAAAACGTGGCCGCGGTGATCCCGAGACCTCCGCGGTCGGTTCCGCGCTCGAGGCCGCGGAACTTCGTCGGAGATCGTGTCCGGCGGTCCGGGCTGTGTAGCGCGCGGCGTCAGCGCGATCGGTGCGCGAGATCACGCAGCGGTGCCGGATCCGAGAACCCCCAGCTCGCGGGCGTGAACGCGCGTCGCTCGGCCGGGGCGATCACTTGAGGAATGCCTCGAGATCGTGGAACACGCGCTCGGGGCACTCCTCGAGGATGAAGTGACCGCAGCCGGCGAACGTCCCGCCGCGGACGGTGGTGGCGATGGTGCGCAGCGTGTTGACGAGGCCGTCACCCACGCCATATTCGCCGCCGATCGCCAGCACCGGCAGCGTCAGCTTGCGCTGCGCCCGTGCCTGGTTCTGTGCCAGGCCGTCCGGCGCAAACGCGGCGCGATAATACGCGAAGCTGGCGCGAACCGCGCCCGGCGCCCGGAATACGCGGACGTACTCGTCGAGGTCGGCTGGACCTATCGCCCAGTTCTTGAACGCCTTGTTGCCGAAGATCCAGGCGAGGAACTCGCGTTCGTGGCCTTGCACGAGCAGCTCCGGAAGATCGTCGAGTCGGTTGAAGGCGAAGTGCCACGTCTTCACGTTGGCGGTGTCGCTCGGAATGCCCGCGGGGGGTGGTGGCGTGATACCGGGCAGGGCGGCCTCGAAGATCGCGAGGCGGCGCACGTCGCCCGGCCAGTCGGAGGCGTAGGCATAGCCGATCCACGTGCCGACGTCGTGGCCGACGACGTCGATCGGGCCCGACCTCGCGAGGCCGAGCGCGGCGACCAGGCCGTGCAGATCGGCGGCCACCGACTTCGCGTCGTATCCGGCGGACGGGTGGTCGGAGTCGCCGAAGCCGGGCGGATCGACCGCCACGACGTGACGCCCGGCGGCGACCAGCGCGGGCATCACGCGGCGCCACGCATACCAGCTCTCGGGCCATCCAGAGATCAGCAGGATCGGCGGGCCGGCGCCGCCTTCCACGTAATGGAGCCGCACGCCGTTGGCGCTCGCCGTGCCATGGTGGAACGTCTTCCAGAAGCTCGCGGCGCCCGGATCGTCGCCCGCCTGGGCGCGATCGCCGCGGGCCGCGACCGGAACCGCCAAGCTGAACGCCACGACCAGCCCGAGCCAGCCGCGGCGCGGGCCCGCCAGCGCGCGCCGCGCCTCCGTCCGATACGTTGTCGAATCCAAGTGCATGTCAGACCTCCCGTGTGCTGTCATATTTGGAAGTGATTGGTTCCTAATTGCGCAAAACTCATGCGACGAGGCCGAGCGCGGCATCGACCACCGCGAGCATCTCGTCGCGCGACCGCCCGGGCTTGCCCACCACCCGCAGGCCCTGCAGGATGCACAGCATCACGCGCGCGGTGGCCTGGCGATCGACCGTGGCCCGGATCGATCGGTCGGCTTGACCCTCCGCGATGAGCCGGGCGATCTGCGCCTCGTTGCTCGTGAGCCGAGCCGTGATCTTGCGGGCGATCTCGAGGTCGAACAGCGCCAGCTCCACGGCGCTGCCGACCACGAGGCACCCGCGTCGCCCCTCCTCGCCGAACGAGGCCTCGGCCTGCAGGGTCAGCAGCCGGCGCAACCGCTCCCGCCCGGTTCGTGCGGTCGCGAGGCGCTGCGCGAGGCGTGCATCGCGCAGCGCCATGTAGCGATCCAGCGCGGCGATGAACACGGCGCGCTTGTCCTTGAACGCCTTGTAGATGCTTCCGGCGGTGAGCCCCATCGCGCCCTGGAGGTCGCTGATCGAGGTCGCGTGATAGCCACGCTCGCGAAACACGGCGATCGCCCGGTCGATCGCCTGGTCGACATCGAACTCGCGCGGCCGGCCGGGACCGCGCGGGGCCGCGCGAGCACGTGATGACGCCATGCCGCGTATATAGGGGACAATCGTTCCCAAATCAAGCCGAAGCCGTGCGCGACCCCCGCCGGGGCGTCACAGCTGCGACCAGCCACCGTCGACGGGGAGCTCGGCTCCGGTCGTGTACGTGGCTTCGAAGCCGAGGAAGGCGACCGCGCTCGCGATCCATTGCCTCTGGGCCCCGCGGTCGCGGCGCGCGATCGCGGTTTCGATACAAACTGTCTACCGTGAAGGAGACAGAGTGTTCACGTGTTTTTCGATGCAAAGTGTTCGCGATGCGGGCGCGGCCCGCGCCCCGCGAGCGGCGCTACGTCTGTGCGGCCGGGGACGCCGGGTGTGCTGGTGTGCTGCCATCGCCCACGCCTTGCCGAAGATCTGGACCGCCGACCTCGAGAGCCATCGTCGTGACGTGCGAGGCGCCATCCTCGATGCCGCGGGGGCGCTCGTGGCGGAGCGTGGCCTCGCCTCGGTGACGATGTCCGATCTCGCGACGAGCGCGGGGATCGGGCGCGCGACGTTGTACAAGTACTTCAGCGACGTCAACGCGGTGTTCGTGGCCTGGCACGAGCGCTCGGTCGCGAGCCATCTCGCCGAGCTGGAGGCCGCGCATGCGCGTTCGGGGACGCCCGCGGCGCGGCTCGAAGCGATCCTCGAGACCTACGCGGGCCTCGCGCACGCGGACCACGGCTCGGAGCTCGTCGCGCTGATGAGCGGCGGCGAGCACCTCGCGCGTGGCTTCGCGAAGCTGAAGGAGCTCGTCGCGGACGTCATCGCGAAGGGCGCGGCCGGGGGCGAGCTCCGGGACGACATCGCGCCGGCCGAGCTCGCGAGCTTCTGCATCCACGCGCTCGGCGCCGCCGGGAGCGCACCGTCTCGGGCGGCGGTGCGTCGGCTGGTGGGCGTCACCCTCGCCGGGTTACGGCGCACGAAGCGCTGAGCGATGTGGCGCGCGTCTCGCGTATCGCGAGCGCGCCGGCAGCGCTGCCGGCGACCGCGGTGCGCCAGCGCCGGACCTCGTCGCTGGCGGCCTGGCGGGCACGCGCGACCTGGCCGCGGACCAGGATATCGATCCGGGCGCGCTCGTCGCGCAGGTGCTCGAGCGACGAGCCGTAGGGCACGTCGAGATCGAGATCAAACGAGGCGGGGGGCGGCCATGGCTCAACCGTTGCTAAAGCGTGCCGAGCCGGGTCTTGAACTGGTCGCCATCGGCCGCCGTTGCGCGGAAGTGCTCGAAGGTCTGCTGCGCCACCGCAGCGTCGCTCGGCGGAGCCGCCGCCGCCGGTGCAGCCCCAGCGGATCCCGGGGGCGTTCCACTACCGAGGTACGACTGGATGAACTCGGCCAGCGCGCAGCCCCCGATCTCGAGGCCCTTGGCGATCGCCACGCCCTCGATGCCATTCCAGTCGCGCGAGCCATCGGGCTTGGTCTTGGTGCCGAGCTCGAGCACCGTGGCGTCGATCTTGGATCGCTGCGCCGACACGCAGTCGATCACGGCCTTCTCGGCCTTCTTGCCGGGACCACAGGCCGAGGCTTCGATACCGATCAGCACAGCAACACATGCAATGAACACATTCAGGCTTATCGACACAAGTATCTCCTTGTGGAGCAACCATGCGCGACGCTGTGTAGCTCAGCGCAAGATCGCCGAACCTTGTGAGGTAAATTCGAGTCTACGCTGGGATTGAGAAGCTGTCACCGGCGAGGAGGTGATTGGCCGCGCGCAGCCGCGTTGAGACGTCGGTGATGTGGGAATTTCACAGCGTGCCCAGCCGCGTCTTGAAGCTCGGCGCGCCTGCTTGAGTGGCCCGAACGTGCTCAAGCGCCTGTCGAGCCTCGAGGCTATCACTCGGCGCCTTCAGACTCTCGGCGGGCGCAAGGTACGCCTCGACGAACTCGGCGAGCGCGCATCCGCCGATCGCGATACCGCTGGCGATCGCGTCAGCTTCGATCGCGCTCCAGTCGCGCGAACCGTCGGGCTTCTTCTTGGTGCCCAGGTCGGCGATCACCGCGTCGATCTTGGCTCGATCGCCCGCGATACAGTCGATCACGGCGTGGCCGGCGACCTGGGGCGCGCCGCAGCCCGCGGCGCCTCCACCTGCGATGACGATGATGAGCGCGGTAAAATACGAGCGTAGCTGTCTGGATATCATTGGGTATGCTCGAAGGGAGTTGGCGAAGTGAACCCACGGTGACACGCGAGAGTTCACGCGTACCGCAAGGTGAGGAGGTTGGGCGGCGTCAGTTGGGTATGAACCCGACGACGCATCCGTGGCTCGCGTTGGCGCCGGTGGGTGCGCCCGTGCACCAGCACGGGAACGCCGAGCCGATCGCCGGGCACTGCTGCGAGATGGTGTTATCGGGGATGACGTGCGAAGTGGTGCCATTGAGGCACGTGCCAGGTGTTCCCCCAGGCGGCGGTCCGCTGGGCGTGCACCCGTCGACGCGCGCCACCCGGAACAGGAGGGCTTGCATGTCGACGACCGCAAGCCACGTCCTCGTGCCGTCCTGGTTGACGTCGTCCTGGAAGATGGCGTACTGCTTGTTGGTGTTCGGGCTCGTGTAGGCGGTGAGCGTGTGCGGATCGTGACCCATCCGCCACTTCGTCGGACTTGCATCGGGCGCGTTCGGCATCGTCACCTGCACCCAGTCGACCATGGCAGGAGCCACGCTGTTGTTCGCGCTCGACGGAAGCTGGAACAGACCGAACTGATTTCCGCCGAACTCCCCGGTGACGGCGCCGAGGTGGGACGGGGACGCGACCACGATGGCGTCGGTGCCGACGAGCACGTCGCCTGGGAAATCCTGATGGAACGCGAAGTCAGGGGCCAGCTGGAACTGGCTCTGCTGTGACGACCCCCAGCTCGAGCCAAGAGGCTGAGGTAGCTTGTTGAGGTCAACCAAGAAAGTTTCCCCGCTGCCGAACTCGAGGGACGAGATCGCGATGTGCGTCGTGCAGTCCTCCGCGGCCGCCTCGAGCAGAGAACTGCCTGGAAGGTTGGGGACGCTGAAGTTGGAGACTTGCGCGGAATTGACGTCCACGAGCTGAAAGTTCCCCGTCTCGTTCGGCGCAAGGATCAAGCCGCGAGCGCCGAGCGACGGGTCGATGAGGAGCGCCTCGGGGTTCGTGCGCTGGGCCAAGTCGAAGGGGCTTATGTTCAACTGAGGCGTCGGCACATCGAGGTTCAGGAACTGGATCTCGGCGTCGACGCCGCTCGGCGTGTTGACACCCAGCGTGATGAACGCCGTGTGGGTCAGCGGGTTGATGGCCACGTTGCACGTCTCGCAGAAGCCGCCGGAGCTCTCGATATTGGTGACGTTCAGGGTGCTGTTCAGCGTGGTGACCTGCTGCGTGGGGAGGTTGATGACATAGACGTTGTTGTTGTTGCCCGTGCAAACGACCGTCTGCTTCGTCGAGTCTCCTGCGCAGGTGTTCACCACGTCCCCCGGTGAGAGGAGCAGCGTGCATGCCTGCGACGATGGGTCGAGCGTGCAGCTGGGCACGGTCGGCAGGCTCCCCTCGATCGCGACGACCCTGACGCCCTGCTTGAACTCATCATAACTCCCGTTCGGCACGAAGGCCGTCACGTTGTTGCCATTGATGAGCGCGGTGAGGTTCGATCCTGGCATGCACGATTGAGGCGGCAGGGGGCCACCGACGAGGTCGGCGTTCGGGTTAGGGCTCCCGAGGCCGGTCGCCAGGTCGTAGCCGGTCATCGCGCGATACTGCGTATTCTGTCCAGTCGCGCCGCCATAGAAGTTGTTGTCGGTGAAGTCCCCGGAGCTGGGCGTGTTGCTGGCTCCGATATCGTTGAACGAGCTCGCGGTCGCGAGGGTGGTGTAGAGTGCCGGGTTGGCGAAGCCAATCGTGGGCCCCACGAAGGCTTGTGGATGCGTCGCGGCGTTGTCGTTGATCAGGGCCGCGGCGCCCGCCCAGAGGGGCGTGGCGAGGCTCGTTCCTCCTTGACACGAGCGGAGGATGCCGCCCGCGAACCCGGCGATCTGGTCGGCGACGATCGAGACATCGGGGATCATCCGGAAGCCGGCGATGCCCTGCGCTTGGTTCGCCGTCACGTTCGTGTCGGACGACGCGACGTTCGCCTGATAGGCTGGCAGAGGGAGATCAGGATACATGGTCCCCATGCCGCCGGGCCCCGTACCCTGGTAGTGCTGGCAGAAGCCGCCTCCGCTCGCCGCTCCGTTCGGGAACTTCTGCGGGTTGTTCCAGGTCCTCTCGGACTGGTAGTAGGGCGTGGTGCCCGCCGGCGCGGTCGTCAACTGCGTGCCGCCGACAACGGTCATCAGCGCGCTGTCGATGATCGGCTCCGCCGGGTGCGCCGCCGCCGGAGGTGCGGCCGGATTGGGGACGTACGATCCGAAATCCCCGGAGGCCTGGAAGAACGACTGCCCCTGGGCCGCGTACTGCTGGAAGATGCCGGGGATGACGGCGAGAGGCGCGGCCTCGGAGCCCTCCCACGTCCACGAATTGCTGATCACCGTGGCCTGGTTGTCGTCGGCGATCCGCTTCAGCGTCGCGACGAGCGCGGCGGCGCTGATGTTATTCCCGCTGGGGGTGACCTGGAAGTCGCTGCCGCTCTCCGTGGTCTGGTAGACGAGGACCTGCGCCTTGGGCGCCATGGCGAGGACCATCTCGACGTCGAGCGCGGCTTCGACCTGGCCCGCGGGGTCTTGGCTGAGCGTGCAGGGCCCCGGAGTCGTACACACCTTCTGCGCGGTCACCTGGGTCGCCACGTTCGTGCCGAACGGGGCTGCCAGGAAGCTCGTCGCATAGCTCGCGGCGTCCTGCGCGGCGGCGTTCATACCGTCGGCAGGATCGAACTCCGTGAACTCGACGAGCGCGATCTTCTGCGTCGCGCCGAGGGTGGTCGTTCCGAGGCCGGGGAAATATGCATTCCGGAAATCGGGGCCAGCGTAGTCGTTGCCAGTCTCGCCGTTGAGGCTGCACCTGGAAGTCCCGGTCTCCGGCGGGCCGCTACCGTCCGCCCCGCGCGGCACCGTGAAGTTCTCGAGCCCGGCGATGTGGAGGATGGGCACCGTCATCCCCGCGGGCGGAGTGTAGGAAGGATCGTTGGCCGCCGCGAAGAACCTGTCCCCGTTCGGTCGCTGGTAGATGTTCAGCGTGACGAAGAACGCGCTCTCGATCGCGGCCACCGGTCCACTCACCGTCAACAGGTTGCGCGTCGGGGAGGTGCTGACCACGCTCATGCCGTTCGACTGAACGAAGCCGACCAGATGGTCGTAGTCCGATGGGCTCGGTCCGTAGGCCGCGGCGAACTGCGCGGTCCCCAGGTACTCATGATACCGGGGGCTCGTCGGGTCGTAGAGTTGCTGGATCAGGGTGTCCAGCGGGGGGGTCCCCGGCTGCGGGGCCAGCGGTAGCGAGATCGCCAAGCTGACGGTGGCGTTGGACGGCATCGGCCCCACGAGGGGGAAGGTCCCGTTGGAGATGCCAGGGCCGACCACGCCGGGCACCGGCTGAGCTCCCTGAGGCGCGCGGCAGGACGGCGGTACACCCGTCGAGGCGGTCACCAGGTTTCCCTGCACGTAGAGAGCGCTGTGCGTGGTGTTGGCGTAGCTCGAGCCGCTCAGGCACGAGCTGTACCAGCTGGCCGTTCCGGGGCTGAAGTTCCCGAAGTTCGAAAGGTGCAGCGCGGACTGGAGGTTCCCCCACGTGACCCCCGGGGCGAGGGTCGCGGAATCCGTGTTCGTGATGGTGATCTCCCAGTTGGCCTGCTGGTTCGGCGCAGGGCCGCACGCGGTCGGAAGCCGCGTCGCCGTCGCGGTGACGCCCGACACTTGATGAAAGCATCCGCTCGCGCCCGTGAGGCAGCCGCCGTAAAAGATCTGCGAGACGAGGCCCGCCGCGGTGGTGTCGTCCGCCCACAGCTTGATGCTGACGTCCGAGAGCCTGACGGGTTTCGTATCGTTGTTGGTCACCTGAAAGAAGTCCTGCACCTGGTTCGCGCCGCAAGAGTTGGTGAGCTCTTGCAAGGTCAGGTTCCGTGCGCTCACGCCGAGAGCGGAAGCCGTCTGCTCGACCGGTTCTCGCGGGCCGTCGCCACTGGCGCACGAGGCCGTGAAGCCTGTTGTCATGAGCGCGCAAAGATATAGAAGCGCACTTCGCCTTCCTCCCATGTTCTGCCTCCCTTCCATGTTCTTCCTCCTGTTGCGCATGCGATGGAGCCCGCATCCTCACTCGAGACGCTCCAAAGGATGGTGAGCAACCGTGAGCTCCGCGGACACGCCTTGGATGATAGACTGATATGTAGGGTCTCGTACGTCGTTTGTCAAGTGAGATGATTTCTAGTCTTGATGATCCAATGATGACTCTCATTGGATCGATGCGTCACATATGCGCGCGCGTGATAGCGCATTGTGGGCTCTCGCGAGCTGCGTTGGTGTCCTGTCGATCGCGTCCCGACGCCAGCGCTGTGAAGGGTCCCTCCGCGTGCTCGCTTGTTCCCGAAATCAAGAATCCCCACCCGCGCGCGCCTGATCGTGATTCCCGACAGCTCCGGTCCACCCGCTCACCCGCTCGTGACCAGGTTCTGGCTGACGGTGATCCGGACGTCGTTGAGCTCGCCGGAAGCCCCGGGAGCCGCGCCTCTGGGATGTACGACCGTGAGCACGTAGACGTTCGTTGGATCGACGGTGAAGCTCCCGCCGGTCGGTGTGATGGTCGTGTCGAGCGTGCCGATTTGCCAGGCGTTGGTGTGCTGATCCGTTACCGACGAGCTCAAGGTGGTTTGCCCGCCCGTCTTCAGATTGACCTGAATCAGCTGGAAGCTCGGGGCGGTGACCGACGAACCACTGATGGCGGTCGTCGTGACCACGACGCTTGTGACGCTGCCCTGGTTGGGCATGCCGGTGAGCCGGATCCACGTGGCGCCCCCCGTGGTGCTCGGTGGGAACAGGATGCACGCGGGGTTGCCGGAGACGGAGTTCGAGAAGGACATCGTCGCGGCGTTCGCGCCGGACGACGTGGCCATGATCTGGAGGCAGTGGACGGTGACCGTCTTCGCCGTCGACAGGCTGGGCCACGTCGCGAGGGTCGTGGTGCCGCTCACCGTGAGCCCACCTCCTGCAGTGAGCAGCCCGCCGGTGGTGACCGGCTGGGGCGTGCCGCCGGTCCCGAGGTTGATGGGCGCTCCGGTCGCTGTGAAGCCCGCGTTCGCGGTCAACACCCCGAGCGCGGTCACGCTCGAGGCGAAGGTGACGGGCCCCGTGGCCTGCACCGCGGTCTGCATGGAAGGGAAGAGATTGCGGAGCTCGACCGCGGTCGTCGACGCGGTACCCGACGCCCACGTGCCGGAGGATGTGAGGTACACCTTGCCGAGCTGAGCGTACTGGTGCTTGATCCCGAGCGGCGAGAGCGAAGCGGGCTGGGCGTTGCCCGATGAGGGCACCGGCCACGCGATTGCCTGCGTGGCGACGCGAGCCGGAATCAGCCAGTAGTCGGCGACGTAGAAGGGGGCCTGGCCGGCGAACACCGGGGTCTGGAAGCTGAATTGCACGGCGACGCCGCTTTCCAGCGTGGACCACGGGCTCGTCCACGGCACCGCCGGCTGCGACGCTGGCGCCGTGAACGAACCGGTTCCATCCCACCGCCGCACGGTCGCGGCGCTCCCGGTAGGCAACGTGCCGCTGTTCACGACGAAGGTCAGGGTGTTGCCGACGACGGTCTGGAGGGTCGCCAGCGCGGAGGTGCCGGCGTCGGTGCCCGCTTGCAGATCGTAGCCCGGCGACGCGATCTCGATGGTGTTGCCGACGGCCCAGCCGAGCACGTCGTCGCGCGCCGGGATCCCCAGGTTCAACGACGTGGTGCTGGTCAGCGTCGCGCTGGAGGCGATCGAGCCGTTGTCGCGGCTCCACTTGTACACGACGGTGAATCCCGTCGTGGTGCTGACGAACGAGACCGAGTGGATCTCGACCCGATAGAGCTGGTTCTCGGGCCCGACGTACTGCGCCGTGGACGTGGTCGTCGCGGCGGCGAGGGCCGGCGCGTTGGTCGACCAGCTGGGGGTGCCGGTGCCGCTGACGTTGCCCTCCAGGTGAGTACCCGAGGAGTCGTGGACCAGCCCGGGGCTCGTCGTGTTCTGCACCAGCTTGTAGTAGGCGGCGAGGCCGGTCTCGTTGCCGATGAGCCGCCTCGAGGGGATGGGCCCGCCGACCGCGAACGTGGACGCAGAGCCCGACCACACACGCACCTCGGCCAGCACCGCCGACATCGCGGAGACGCTGGTTCCGCTGGTGGTCCCGAGGTAGGCCGTGCTGCGGGCGACGTTGGGCGGGGGGGCGACGCTGCTCGACGTGAGCACGGCGCCGTTCTTGTAGAGCGTGACGCCGCCGCTCGAGGTGATCGAGGCTGCCACGTGCGTCCACCGGCCGACGTCGAGGCCCCCGAGACCGGTCACCGGGTTCGTGCCCACCTGGAGCACGAGGTTCGCGCTGCCGCTGGTCACGGTCGCCGACAGCGAGATGACGCTCGTGTTGTTCGCGGAGGGCGTGTCGGCCAGGTAGAGGATCGGCACGCTGGACGCGCCAGTGCCGTTCACGTACACCCACGCTTCGACGGCGAAGCCCTTGGAGAAATCCGGGGCGGTCGGCGTGGCGGGCGCGTTCATGGGGAAACCGCCCGTGAACACGACGAAGCCGTTGCTGCCCCCGACCTGCAGCGCGCCCGCGGAGTCCGGCACGAACGCGACCGCGGCGAGCTGCGCTACGCTCGAGGCCGTGATGGCGTTCCAGTCCCCGGGAGGGACCGGTACGGCGGTGGTGCCATCGCCGGTGAGCGGCGCGAGCTTGATCTGCGCCACGTTCTGCACCCGGGTCGCCGTGTCCGGACCGCCCAGCGCGGTCTCCACGATGCTCGGATCCTCGATCGCGCCGACGTGGCGCTGCCAGGCGTCCAGGAAGGCCAGGTAGACGAAGTTCGTGTTGGTGGCGCTGTCCTTGCCGGGCTGGGCCTGCTGGCCGGGCAGGCCGATGAGGCCGATGTTCCCGGGGTTGAATCTGGTGAGCGTGGGGTAGACCGCGCCCGGGTAATCGACCTGCTTGTCGTAGGTCTGGAGCGCGTTGAGCTCGCACAGCAAGCCGTTTACGTACATGCGACCCGGGGACACCGTGATCGTGTTGCTGGCCGGCACGGCGATCTGGTAAGAGCCAGGCGCGCTCGCGGGAGCGCCCGTCGGGCCGACGAGGTCCCCCGCGACCAGCTGCTGCTGGCGCGCCTGGATTTCCATCTGCTCGTTCCAGTCGGAGTCGAGCTGGACGCGGCCCTGCTGCATCCGCACGCTGCTGTAGTGCTTGGTTGGATCGAACGAGAAGCGGGTGAAGTCGCCCTTCATATGGTCTCCTCAGGTGACGAAGAACACGGTCGCCCCGAGGCCGACGCGCAGGTAGGCGGCGAGGCCTGCCTGTACGTCCCGCTGCTTGAGGGGCTGGTAGAGGTGGTGGAGCGCGCCCATCTCGCTCTGATCCGTGCCGCCCTGCAGGATCTCGGGCGCGCACATCCGTCGGAGCTGGGCGTAGCCCGGATCGCCGTACGTGGTCGAGGTGAACGAGGGCTGCACGCGCGAACGCACCGCGGCGCGGTCGGCCGGCGACACGGCGTCGAGGGCGAGCGCGGGCTGGCAGAGGCTCGCGACGAGCGAGCCGGGTGCCACCGTACCGTTCGGCACGAAGCTCGTGCTCACGCTGCCCGAGGCCGTGTTCGTGATGGTGACGGAGTCTCTGAAGATCGTGTCGACCGTCGGGACGGCGGCGCCCGTCGCGGCCGACACCACGGCGCCGAGGGTGCCCACCGTCGTGCTGCCGAAAACGGTGCATCCGTTGAACGTCGCGGAGCCCGCGGTGACCGCCGACCCAGCCATGCCGTCGATCACGCTGTCCACGGCCACGAGCGTGGTCAGCGCCGGGCTGGTCTGCAGCGTTGCGCTCGACTGGAGCTGGAGGCTACCGGTGATGCACCGGCTCAGCGTCAAGGTGAGAGGCCCGCCGCCGGACAGCGAGTGGCCCGGGACCAGCGTGCAGTGGACGAGCGACAGCGTCGCGGCGCCGCTCGCCGTCACGTTGATGTTCCCGTTGAGCAGGAGGCCGTTCAGGGTGAGGGTCGCGCCCGGTCCCAGCGCGATGGAGAGAGGCTGCGTGAGGACGGGGCGCTGCTTGTTCGCCGCGCGCAGCTCGTACGTGCTGCCCGCGGGCACGGTCACGGACGCGGCGGCCGCGTAAGCCAGGCTGTCGCCGATCTGGACGGCGACCTGCAGCGCGCCGCCTGCGTGGGAGGCGAAGGCCGCGCCGATCAGGTCGTTGCTTGCGGCGTCTCCCCCGGAGACGGCGACGGGCGCAACCGTCGACCCGAACGTCGCGCTGCGGTCGTAGGAGCCGCCCCCCAGCTCGCTGCTGAAGCCGTGATAGTAGCTGACCGACACGCTGCCGCTGGGCGGTGCCGACAGCACGAGCCGCCCCCGCGCCGGATCCACCGCGGCCGCGATCGGGGAGCCGGAGCTCGTGGTGCCGAGCGGCACCGGCCACGCGGACAAGTCGGTGATCAGGATCTGCTCCGGAGGCACGACCTGCGCGGTCGACGCCGTGCCGATCGTGATCTGGAAAGCCGGCTGTTGATCGAAGTACGGATTCGGCGGACTCGGCGTGTTCGCCAGGATCGCCTGCCGTGCCGCGTCGAGCGTCTCCGAAACGAAGGCCGGCACGAGCGGCGCCGGGACCGTCGCCTCACTCGCGACCACTCCGCGCGGGAGCGTGCGCAGCGGGTTGAACAGCGGCGTGTCCTTGCCAAGGACGTTGAACCAGAAGCCGTTGGTCGTCCCGGAGGGCGCGGCGGGCGCCCCGTTCACTGCGTAGGCTCTCAGGCGCCAGACGAAGGCGCCGACGTTGGAGAGGGAGGCCTTGCCCGGGCGGCGCAGGTCGATGCTGTGCGCCACGCACTCGAACGGCGTGCCGATGCGGCGCAAGGTATCGACTCCGCGCAGGCTGGGGGTTCGCAGGTTCTGCGGTGCCTGGTGGTTGATGGCCTGGGTGGTGCCGACCAGGCGGAAGAACTCCACCGCGAACGATGGCCAGCCGCTGAGCGGCCCGACGACCGTGGGGAGCGCCGCCGCGGTTCCTTTGCGACGGCGCTGGCCCACGGAGTTGCCGACGTAGGCGCGCCCGCCGTCCGTACCGGGCAGGATGGCCGGGAGCGCGTCGGCCCCCACGAGATCGGCGATGTAGGAGACGACCCACGGGTCGCACGTCTCGATGAACCAGTTGTCGTAGAGCCCGTCGACGTCGTCGCGGACGAGCTGGAGCTCCGTCTCGAGGACCCCCATGAGCGCGCGCAGAGGCTCGCCCTGATCGAGATCGCGCGCGCGGTGGTACGCGGGGAGCAGTTGGTACAGGCGCTCGGCGATCGGGCTCATGGCGTGCTCGTCAGGTTGTTGAAGGCGGGGGAGATGAGGATCAGATCCGTGGGTGCAACTCGGAGGACGCCGGGCTGGGACGCGACCACCTGCGCCGGCCGGGCCACGAGACCGCTCGGGCTGCCGGGCGTGGCGTCGGCGAACGCGAGCGGCTGCAGCTCGACGCCGAGCACGCCAGGCACGCGCTGCAGCGTGAGGAGGACCTCGAAGGCGAGGACCCCTTGGCCGAAGCTCCGGGCGGCGAAGCTGAACGCGTTCTCGAGCGCGCGCTCCGCGGCGGCGCGGACGCTCGGCGGGTCCACGCCGGGCTGGAGCACGAGCGTGGCCGTGACGCCGAAGAACCGCGTGTTGCACAGGTCGACGAGCAGGACCTGGGACGGGTCCGCGAGGGGGGCGATGCTGCGCTGGATCCGGTCGAGGAAGGCGGCGGTGGCGCTGGCGTTCGCCGGCTCGACGCCGCCTGCGGCCGCCACCGTCAGGTGGGCGAAGGAGGATCCGCCGATCTCGAGCAGCGCCGCCTGTGCCTTGCCCACGCCGGGCAGGTTGCTCGTGAAGTCCTCGTAGTCCGAGATCGTCACGATGCGATCGAGCGTGCGCAC